>WNGK01000176.1_pt1 | contig 59411 bp, 54 predicted proteins | sample 5400601 | NCBI WGS metagenome assembly WNGK01 (sample SAMN13153376, study PRJNA577476) | soil metagenome | isolation source: 60 cm soil or saprolite under Garry oak tree replicate 1 | place: USA:California | collected 2016-06-15
TACCAGCGGCCAACGCGGTGAAGCCTTCCATTGCGATTACTCCGCCAGCAAAGGGGCGCTGATCAGCATGGTAAAAAGCCTTTCTACAGAATTGGCCTCAGCAGGAATCTACGTGAATTCGGTTGCACCCGGCTGGGTGGATACCGATATGTCGAGGCCGGCGCTGGATGATCCCGAGAGCGGCGACGAAATTCGAAGTACGATTCCCCTGGGACGAGTCGGCAAACCGGAGGAGATCGCCGCGCCAGCTCTCTTCTTATGCACCGAACACGCCGCGTTCATCACCGGGGAAATCTTCAACGTAAACGGTGGCGCGGTGCTGTGCGGGTAAAATCCGGCAAAAATGTCTCCTGGCTCACACCAGACAGCCGTCTTCTGCATCCAAATCAGGTGTGACCTCGCCGGCGCGCAGTAAGCCAAGATTCCGCGCGAACGATTACAATTCTCGTTGCTGGCGTCGAACCCAATTGGCTGGATGAAACGTCCCCTTCTCCTATTGCTGTCCCTCATCTTGGGTGCGAGCCTAGCTAGGTCCGTCGTGGCTCAGGAAGGGCCCCCACAGCCGTCTCACACCTCGACGGCTGCGGGGCCGGCAATACCGGTCGATCAAGAAAACGTTGGTAAAGCCAAAGCGCTGCTGGATAAGGCAATCCACGCGCTGGGGGGCGAGGCCTATCTCGGCGTGCGCGACATGCAACAAGAAGGGCGCACTTACAGCTTCCATCACGGCCGGCCCACGAGCAACGGTGTGCAGTTCTGGCGCTTTGTGGAATTCCCCGACAAAGAGCGGATTGAAATCACAAAGCAACGGGACATCGCCATGCTTTATAACGGCGACAAAGGCTACGAGATTACCTACAAGGGTCCGCATCCGATCGAGCCCAAAGATGTTACCGATTATCTACGGCGGCGTCGGTTCTCACTCGACGTGGTGTTGCGGAAATGGACCACGGATCCAAAGGTTGCGTTGTTTTACGAAGGCAACGCGGTAGCAGCCGAGCAGCCCGCAATACAGGTAACGCTGATCAATGACCAGAACGAGAGTGTCACCCTTTATTTCGACGCTGAGACTAATTTGCCCATAAAAAAGACCTTTACCTGGCGCGACCCGGACGACAAGCAACGAAATCTGGAGGAGGAAATTTACGACAACTATCGTCTCGTCCAGGGCATTATGACGGCCTACAGATTCACCCGCAACTTCAACGGCGACATGGCGGTTCAGCGCTTTCTAAATACAGCGAAGTACAACCAGGGCCTGAACCCGGCAATGTTCGATCCGAACGCCCGTTACGACCCCAATAAAGAAACCGCCAAACACTGATTTCCGGCCCCTTCCGAGCATTTCGCTCGAGGACCCTTATCGCTCCGAGCAGCTGTCAGCTGGGGTTTCATCTTGCTGTTGTTGAGCTTGGCTCGGCATTGGGATTCCACCACGTACTGTGGCGTTTTTACCACAGACAGTTTTGCTCCTTCGAGGGGTAATTTATTCATTCATACGGACATACACCATTCCATTTTTGCCACGTGAACAGACAGTTCGCTCTGCCGTTGAATGCGTGGGCATAGGCCTGCACAGTGGCGCCCCCGTCTCGTTGCGCATACTCCCAGCGTCCCCCGGTACGGGCATCGTTTTTCGCCGTACCGATCTGGAAGGATTTGAGATCGAGGCGGTTAGCCGCAACGTCGCCCGCGTCAGCTACGCCACGAGCCTAATGAAAAAGGGGGTTCTGATCTCCACCACGGAGCACCTGCTCTCCGCATTCATTGGCACCGGCATTGACAACGCGGTCGTTGAACTGGATAACCTGGAGTTGCCAATTTTGGACGGCAGTGCGCGACCGTTCGTGGAGATGATTCAGAAAGCGGGAGTTCGCAAACAACGCCGCCCTCGCAAGTATCTGAAGATTTGCCGCGAGCTGGAACTGCGTGACGGAAACAAATTCATTGCCGTCTATCCCGCGGACTCGTATTCAGTTTCTTACAGCATTAATTTTCCTCATCCGTTAATCGGCAAAGAGACATTTCGCGTCGAGCTTTCCAACGGGAGTTATTTGCGTAATATTGCGGCCGCGCGCACCTTTGGCTCGCGCCAGGACGAGCGCGCCATGCGTGATATGGGCCTCATCCGCGGCGCTTCGCGGGAGAACTGCATCGTCCTTACGCGAGATGGAATTGAGAACGGGCCTTTACGCTTCGCGGATGAGTTCGTAAGGCACAAAGTGTTGGACCTGGTGGGCGATCTGGCACTTTTGGGGAAGCAGATTTTGGGAAATGTTGTGGCCGACCGTGCTGGTCATGCCATGCACACCGCCCTGGTCTCCCGTATTCTGCGGGACAAGACGTTATGGGAGGAAGTTACGCACCCGGAGCGTGAAGAAGCCCCCTACCTGGAAGGCGATACGCAAACCGCGGCTCGGTCTTCAGCCTAATTTCACGAAAATCGTTCTTCTGCACACCCTGGCAAGGAGTGCCGTGAAATGTTCAGTCCGCCGGCTCGCAGGGAGGCCCGTTCTGGCTGTCGCCTAAGTCGAGCGGACGTTCTTCCAACAGTTTTTTAAGTTCTGCCCGAGTCTTGTCAATCAGGGCAGCGGCAAATCTGCGGGCCGACTCTTGCCGTTCAGCGGACAAATCCTTTACTCGCATGTTGAGCAGAGGGATGTCCTGTTCAAACCAGCGCAGGGTTTTTTGCACCCGGGCAATTCGCAAATCAGCAGGAAGCATAGGGTAGCTCACCGACCACCACCCAGATTGCCAGGCTTCCGCCGGAAAGCAAGTCTCTAGCTGAATACCTGCGGCACCCTGTTCGCCACGACAGTAAGTTCAACGCGCTGCTGGGGGTTGGAGGGCTGGGTGTTGGCAGGCTGGGTCCAGGAGAAACGCGCCTGCAGGAAAAGAGCAGAAGTTTACCGGGTGCTCTTTGAGCTGGGAAGGGTCATCGATTCCTTCACCCAGGAAAACTACTCGCCATGTGGGCGTCCAGCCACTTCTCCAGCGCTTGTTGCGCGCTTTGGGAAACGTTCAAAAAGCGAAATCCGACGTGTCCTTTGCTATCCGCCCAAGCCACCTCTGCTTCGACCTCAAAGGGCACATTGACGTCAGGCAGCATAAACTTCAGCAGAGGCGTCGCGCCTTTGGGCAATGCTTCTCGCAATATCAGTGCTATGCCACCTTCGCTGACGTTGGTACTGGAAGCCTTCAATTCCTTGTTGGCGTAGAAAATGCTGACCAGCGTCTTGAGCGGCTGGCGGAAATACCGACGACGCTCGCGAACCATGAAGTTCAATGCTGCGTTGAAGCAACGTGATGCATTCAAAGCGCTGATGGGCTTTTGTAGAACAAAATTCGCGCCCATGCCGAATGCCTGTTGAGTCGTTGTCTTTTTGCCGTTGAGGATCGCAAAGCTCACGGAACTCTTATTGCTGGGGGTGGCACGCAGGCCTTCCAACAGCGCCAAGCCGCCCCGCAGATCGTCGCAGTCTACGATCACGGCGTCGAATTTTTCGGAGAGAAGGATTTCGCTTCCCGAGCGCGCTTCTCGGCAGATCTCCACCTCGATTGCCAGCTTTTCCAGGGTCGGCCGGAGCACACTCTCCACATTGCTGTCCGCGCTCAGCAAAAGGGATTCTAACGTCATCCTGTGATTGTAGATTCCGACAAGAGGAAGAGCGTAGTGACAGAGGTAACGGTCTCCCATGGCCACGCGCCTAACCGCTACCGAGACTTATGAGCGGTTCGAGCTAAATACGGCCTGGGAATTTCAGCGCGTCAGTGCAGACACAATTCTCTGCTGTAAAGTAACCGTGTAAACATGGGGCACCGTCGATCTATGCAGGAAACTGCCTATCTTTCGCTGGGTTCGAACCTCAATGATCGCGAAGCTCATTTGCGAGATGCGATCTCCCGCCTGGGATCGGAGGGACGCGTGGCAGCAGTCTCGTCCTTCTACGAAACCGAGCCTGTCGAGGTCACGACTCAGCCCTGGTTCTTGAATTGTGCCATCGCTCTCGAAACTCCGAAGACGCCGGAAGTACTGATGGCGTCCATCCTTCGGATTGAGCAAGGAATGGGTCGCCAGCGCGAGCAGAAAAAAGGACCGCGCACGATTGACATTGACATATTGCTGTTCGGCAATGCTGTCATCGCTACGCCGAAGCTGACCGTACCGCATCCCGCGATGCAGGAACGGCGCTTTGTGCTTGAGCCTTTGGCGGAGATTCGGCCGGAAGCGTTGCACCCGCGGTTCAATAAAACTGTCCTTGAGCTGCTGCAAGCTCTGCCCCCGGGTCAGGAAGTAAGAAGAAAGATCCAGCCAGGCATTTCCCCGGATTGACACGACTCAAGTCATCTCCGGCTACAGGAGCGTTGGCCACGGCGATTTTCCGTTTAGGTTACGGCATGATAATCCGGCTGGCAGCTTCCTGGGGCGCAACCCATGCTGACTCCCTTTCCGGAAATTGCGCCGCGAGAAAATCAATGAAGGCACGCGACTTGGGACGGCCTGAGGTTCGTCCGTATGCCATTCGAACCAGAAATACCAGGGCTCTCAGCACGTCGGAATCACGCAAGCTGGAGTAGCCTGCGTGTTTCAGCTCGACCTCGCGATATTGCTGCAACATGGCTTCCACTTCCGACGCGATGGTTTGCTGCGCGATGTTGGTCAACGTTTGTTCGTAGTGCAGTCCCGAGCTAACCAGGCGCTCATAGCTTGTGCACAGCGCCGAAAGGGCAGCGATCAGATCACCGTCATGCATGGTGCGATCTCTTCTGGCGCCCTTGGCCAAGGCCAAGCTCAAACCCATTAGCAAGGGCTCGCGCTCGTACAGAAACTGGTCGGGGATCTCAACCGCGAGAAACAGCGAGGCGGGATCAAACTGGCCCATGGAACGCGGCTTCTCGTGTTCCCGTGCTTGCTGAAGATATGGACAACCGCTGGGACAGTCGAGCGTGACCTCGCGCTGTTCGCCGCAACATTGCGCGCAGATGCGCCCATGCACCGCCGGGCAAAAGCGCTTTTCTCTTCGCATCTCGCAGATGGCACAGCTCAAAACGCAGACTCCTCTGAGTCATTATGGCATTCCAAACCCCAGATGCCGCTTCCGCGACCACTACGCGAAAGGCTCATCTGGTGAATTCCTGCTTTCTGACCATCAGGGAGGGCCTGCAAAAGGGCCATTTGGGAACCTCAATTTGCAAAACAGCGCATGAAAAGGCCCTCCTGCGCGTCTTATATTGTCTAGACCCGCGTAAAATGCGGTGTTTTCCACAGGGTTGCTGATGTAACATAGTGCCCACCGGAATTAAATCAAAAAAATTGTCGAGGAGGAAGTTTATGGCGTCAGGTATGACCAAGACACAGCTCATCCGGCATCTAGCCGAGAAGACCGAGCTCAACAATAAAACTACAGCGTTGTTCCTGGAGCAGTTGGCTGATACCGCCATCAAAGAAACAAAAAAGAACGGCGTATTCGTGGTGCCCGGCCTGGGCCGGCTGGTGAAGGCGCACCGCAAGGCGCGCGTCGGACGCAATCCGCAGACGGGCGAGCCCATCCAGATTAAGGCTAAGACCGTGGTCAAGTTCCGCGTAGCCAAGGCCGCCAAGGATGCGATCGCTCCCAAGAAATAGTTCTCTGCATTCGAGATCAATGGCGAAGGCCGGCTCAGTCCGGCCTTTGATTTTTGTTGCGTCAGTTTCATCGAGTGCGAGCACCAGTTCGGGAACTGATACGAGGCACACGGGCAATGCTGAATTGGGTTGTTGTTGGAGTCGGCGACATCGCGGTCAGGCGGGTTATTCCGGCGATTCGGGCCGAATCCAGAAGCAACCTGTACGGCGTCGTAACCCGCGATCTGGCAAAAGCTGCTCCGTTGAACACGCGCCCTTGGGCTAACCTCGGGGAAGCTGTTTCCGAGACGGCAGTCCATGCGGTTTATGTTGCCACCCCGGTTTTTCTGCACGCGCCACAGACGATTCAGGCCCTGCGCGCGGGCAAGCACGTGGTATGCGAGAAGCCCATGGCTATGAACGAGGCGGAAGCGCGCTCCATGTTGCGCACCGCTTCGGAGACGGGAAAAACACTGGGAGTGGCCTACTACCGCCGCAGCTATCCTAAAGTGCAACGGGCCCGGGCGTTGCTCGGCGCGGGCGCGATCGGGACGCCGGTGTTCGCCGAGCTTACCTGCCATGATTGGTTCGATGGACGGGATAGCAGCCGCGCCTGGTTGGTTGATCCTGTAAAAGCCGGGGGTGGGCCGCTGTTCGATATCGGATCTCACCGCATTGACGTGTTGAACTTCCTTTTCGGCCAGCCGCAGCGGGTGAGCGGACAGCTCTCCCACGCGGTGCATCACTACGCCGTGGAAGACAATGCCACCGTGATGATTGATTACGAGAACGGCGTGCGCGGTGTGGTGGATGTACGGTGGCACTCCAGAGTGAAGCGGGACGAATGCCGCATACGCGGCACGGAAGGCGAAATGGATTTAACGCCTTTGAACGGGCCGGAGCTCGTTTATCCCGGCGGCAGAGAGCATCTTCCGCCGCACGTTAATCTGCACTATCCCATGTTGGAAAATTTCGTGGATGCGGTGTTCGGAAAGATCCCGCTGTTGGCCAGCGGAGCCTCTTCGATCTGGACGGACTGGGTAACGGAGCGGGCGCGCCAGCAACCTCTGACTCCCTAGATCTGCGCCTGTCCTTAAAGGTGAGAAGGCGAGAGCCCCGCGTTTTCCGCGGAGGTACTCGGCGAGCTCTGCGATTCTAGATTTTGACCGTCATGGAAAACCTGCAATCGCGGAGGCGCCAGGGGTTGGCGGCAAACATCGCAGGACAGGGCCGACAGAGCAACTGCTCCAAGAGGCCTCATCCGCCAACCTCACTTCGCATATTCATTTCTAATCACCTCGCCACCCTTCATCACGAACTTCACGCGCTCGAGCGTGGTCACATCTTTCAACGGATTCCCGTCAACCGCGATGATGTCAGCCCACGCGCCGGGCTCGAGGCTGCCCACTTTCCCGGACCATCCCAGCAGATCGGCGGCATTCACCGTCGCGGCTTCGATGGCTTCGAGCGGGGTCAGCCCCAGCTTCACCATCACAGCAAACTCATGCGCGTTCAGGCCATGCGGATAGACTGCGGCATCCGTACCGAAAGCGACTTTCACCCCACTGGCAAACGCGTGAGCGAGGTTCTGACGGGCCGCCGGCATAACCGCCTTCGCCTTGCCCAGGAGAAAATCCGGGACGTGGTTTCGTTCCGCATTTTCCAAGAACCAGTCTCCGAGGTAAAGTGTGGGCACCAGATATGTGCCATTTTTCTTCATCTGGGCGATACCGGCGTCGTCAATATAAGAGCCGTGTTCGATGGAATCCACTCCGGCTTCCGACGCCCACAGAATTCCCTGCGTTCCGTGCGCATGGGCAGCAACTTTTCTTCCCAATCGGTGGGCATCGGCCACAATCGCCTTCATTTCCTCCAACGTGTACTGCGATGCCTGCGGATCGTCGCCTTTCGATAAGACGCCGCCGGTGGCGCACACTTTGATCAGATCGGAGCCGTACTTGATGTTTTCGCGCACCTTGTGCTGGACGGCGGCAAACCCGTCAGCCACGCCGTCGCTCACCGCGTGGTACTCAAAAGGCAGCAGGTTGTTGTCACAGTGGCCGCCGGTGATGCTCAGGGCTGGCCCGCTCACCAGCATGCGCGGACCCGGTATATCCCCCGCGTTGATTGCGTCGCGCAGGGCTACGTCGCTGTATCCGGAGGCGCCCACGTTGCGCACTGTGGTGAATCCGGCTTGCAGGGTAACTCGCGCATTCTTCGCCCCGATCAAGGTTTCGCGCGGCAGGGAAACCGCCAGGCGGTCATACCCGAACTTGGGGTCGGCGGTAAGGTGAGTGTGGGCGTCAATGAGTCCGGGCAAAATAGTGGCGTTCGGGAGATCGATCCTTTTCGCGCCGGCCGGCACTTGGGACGCTGCCGCGGGTCCAACGCTCACAATCTTTTCGCCTTCAACGACAATGACTTGATGGGGCATCAGTTTGCCACTGTTCACATCCAGCACATTCCCGGCGTGCACAGCCACATGCGGAACGGATTGCTGGGCGACCGTCAGCCCAGTAAGCAACAACAGTGCAGCGACCACCAAGACTGAACCAACTCTTCCCATGGTGATTCTCTCTTCTTTCTTCGTTACTTAAGAAATTCGATGAGAATAATGCCTCGGCTCGGATTCAACTTAGACCCACGCTCGCCGCCGGCCATCGAGTCCCCAGACCGTGCCTGCATCAGTGGCGAAGAAAATGATAAACAGCAACAGCAGCGGGACAGTATCGAGCTCGGCTCCGAAGTAGCGCCACAAGGGTGCGCCATGGCCGGGCTCCCACCAAGTGGACAGTGTCAGGTTGAGCATGAATAATGCTCCCAGCACCGAAGCGGGCCGCACCCAAAGACCGAGGAGAAGGCTCAAGCCAATGAATGTTTCCAGAACGCCCACCATGTATCCCAGCAATACCGCATGCGGCAAAACCAGATGGACAAGGACGGGTCGGTAGAAGCTCACCGCAGTTCCGTCGACGTAGCCCCTGAGGTATCCCTGAAAACCGCCGTGGGCGAAGCCCGGACCGGCCAGCTTGTATTCGCCAAAGAGCAGGAAGGATACAGCCGTGACTATGCGCGCGCCTGCGATGGCCTTGGACGAAGCGGATGAGGATGGCATCGGTTGTGATATTTCAGCCAGGGTTGGCTAAGCTAACCACCGGGACCGTCATTGGAGACGTACTGTTCCAGCGAATCCAGTTGGCGGCCCAGATCTTCCACACGCCACTCCAGCAGGTTGCGGATGGAGAGAATCCCCAGGAGTTTACCCTTGTCGTCGGCGACCGGCAGATGCCTGAAGTGGCGTTCCAGCATGATCGTCAATGCTTCCCCCGGGCCAGTAGCCCGGGTGGCCATCTCGACGGGCGTGGTCATCAGGTCGCGCACTGGCGTAGTGTGGGGATCCAGCCGGCTCAGCGCCATTTTTCGCAGCACGTCGCGTTCGGTGAAAATTCCCGCGACGCGATATTCGCTGTCGACCACGGCTACGGCTCCGACGTGGTGGTCCAACATCTTATGTATGGCATCGGCCACGGTTGCTTCCAGCGGAACAGCCGCGATCTCCCGATCACAAAGCTCCAGTACGCTCATAACCTCTCCTTTCGGCTCTCGGCGACTGACCCCTAGGAGCCGACTCCGGTTCCAACCAGAGAACGGGATTGACGCATTATGCCCACGGCGCAGCCGAAGTCAAGCACAGATTGTACGAAAAATCTCACAGCTGTGCCGGAACCAGGACACCAACGCTCGGCCCTAGCACAATTCCGGAGTTCCCTGATCTCGCTCTTGAATACTTTTCCATCTTTCATCACCAACTGCACATTTTCCAGGGCCTTGATACTCCGCGAGGGATCGCCATCCACGGCAATGAAATCCGCGCAGGCTCCTGGCCGCCTTTGTGGCATGTGGAATTGCAGGCGCGAGCTTGGCCTTCTGCTAGACTGTCGCCTCCGAATCAATCATGTCGGCAATTGCACAGACGCCCATTGTATTCTCCGCGCCCAGCACAATTCCCGACCGTACTCTACTGGCCGGGCTCGCCCTGACGAGCTTTGCAGCTCTGTTACTGGAGCTTGCACTCACTCGATTGTTCTCCGTGGTCCTTTTCTATCATTTCGCATTTCTCGCAATATCGATTGCCCTGTTGGGGTTGGGCGCTGGGGGAGTCTTCGCGTATCTGTTCAAAACAGTATTGGCTGGCATCTCTACCCGCAAGCTGGCTGCCTATTTGTGCATGGGGAATGCATTGATGCTACCGGCAGTGCTGGAGACCGTCCTCCATGTGCCCGTAGCGCTTGAGGTTTCGAGCAAGAACTTTCTGCATCTGACCGCCATTTACATGATCGCCGCAGTGCCTTTTCTCTTTACCGGCTTGTTGTTCTCCGTGGTTTTTGCGCGCGAGACTCAGCGCATTCCATGGCTCTATGGAGCAGACTTGGCCGGGGGCTCAATGGCGTGTCTTGCAGTTGTACCCCTGTTGAACTGGTGGGGAGGGCCTAACACAATTTTGTTTGCCGGCGTGACTCAGGCCATCGCGGCAGTGTTGTGGGGCCAGAACAGGACTGAGCGGAGAGTGGCAGGGCTTTTCGCCGTCGCGTTGCTGACGCTGATCGTCGCCAACCATTCGGGAACTCTGATTGACGTGGTCTATGCCAAGGGGATGTTCCGCGATCCCGCATGGGTAGAATTTGCCCGCTGGAATGCGCTCTCCCGCGTGGAAGTAGACCGCCAGGGCCAGGCTAAGGCCATCGTGATTGATGCCGACGCTTCCACTTACATCATGAATGCCGACCTGAAGCACTGGCATGATACGGAATGGGAAAGCGATTTGATGTCGGCTCCGCCTGCTTTGGCCAATGTGCTGCGGCCGCGCGGCGAGTTTGCCATCATCGGGCCCGGCGGCGGAGTTGACGTGCTGCGCGCCGTGGCGAACGGCAGTCCCAGCGTGGCGGGCATTGAGATTAACCCCATTATCGCCACGACGATCATGCGCGAACGCTATGCCGACTACGCGCAGCACCTTTACGAGCGTCCCGAAGTACACGTCCACGTCACCGACGGCCGCTCTTTTCTTCGTTCGACTCCGCAGCGTTTTGACGTCGTACAGATGACTCTGGTCGACACCTGGGCCTCCACCGCTGCGGGAGCCTTCGCCCTCAGTGAAAACAATCTGTACACCGTGGAAGCCTTTCGCGAATATTTCGATCACCTTAAGCCTGAGGGCATGATCGCAATCACCCGCTGGGAATTTCGCCAGCCGCGCGAGGCCCTGCGGGTGGTTTCGGTGGCAATGGATGCGCTGCATCGTCTAGGAGTGGCCGATCCGGCGCGCAACTTCATTGTCGCTTCCGAGGGCGCCCTCGATGCAGACGGCATTCCCGTGGTGGTGCTGGCGAAGAAAACAGCTTTCACCGCTGAGGAGGAGTCCACCGTCCGGGCTCATATGGCGCAGTATCCCGACCTGACCGCTCTCTACTTGCCGTCGCAACCGGAAAACAACCCCTTCTCAAATTTGATTGCCAGCAACGATCCTTATCGTTTTGCGCAAGGATATGCCTACAACGTCACTCCGGTTAGCGACAACGCTCCCTTCTTTTTTTTTACCCTCAAAGCTGGGCAGATTTTGGGCCAAGAGGGCCTCGAACGGGGCGTCGACTGGAAGGTGAATCTAGGCGTGTTGGTTCTACTGTTGGTTTTGGTCATCTCTTTTGCCGCCGTGTTGGTCTTTCTGATTCTGCCGCTCGCGCTGAAGAAGGAAAAGGGGAGGCGTCTGCCCTGGAGGTTGCTCTATTTTGTCGCGGTGGGTTTGGGCTACATTCTGGTGGAAATCGCGTTCATCCAGCGCTTCGTGCTTTTTTTAGGGCATCCCACCTATGCTTTGACGGTGGTCATTTTCCTGCTGATGCTCTCCAGCGGCGCAGGCAGCCTGTTTTCCAGGCGGTGGCTTCTCCGGACGCAACTCGCCTGGATTCCCCTGGTATTGGTCGTCGCAGTGCTTCTCGGTCATGTGCTCTTCTTACCCAGCCGGCTGGCGGCGCTGGTCGGCCTCGGATTTGGACTCAGGCTCTTGGTCAGCGGAGTTCTTCTCATACCTCTGGGTTTCGTCATGGGCATGCCGTTCCCCACCGGCCTGCGTGCTCTGGCGAACGTTCCTCGATTCCGCATCCCGGGAGCGGCGTTGGACGCAGAAGCCTCCGACAATGCCGTGGAATGGGCGTGGGCGATGAACGCGTCGGCCAGCGTGCTCGGGTCCGTGCTGGCAATGGTCGTAGCCATTCAATTCGGCTTGAATGTGACGCTGGCCTGTGGGGCAGCCGCCTATTTGTTCGCATTGTTGCTTATGCCCGCTCTCCATCGGAATGCCGCTTAGAGGCAAGGCTTGAGTTTGTTATCATGCAGCGGTAGGCGAGTCAGGAGTCTGAAACAGCTCACACAGCCCGGGCGCGTCAACCGAACTGGCCGTTTGAGGGAAACCTTTGCCTAGCCAGAAGCAGCTCAAATGGTCAGAACTGCGCGTCGGCCTGACGGTGGTTTTGGCCGCCATAACCCTTGGCGTGCTGCTGTTCCTGATGAGCGGCACCACCGGACTATTCACCCGTAAGATCGTCCTAAGAACCTATTTCGATAACGCCGGAGGGCTGCGCCAGGGAGCTTCCGTCCGGCTGAACGGCGTGGACGTTGGCAATGTGACCAATATCCGCGTTGTGCCCGATAAAGATAAACAGCTCACGCCGGTTGAAGTCGGGATGAAAGTCAGCACGAAATACAGCTTCAACCTTCGCCGCGATTCGGTGGCTTCGCTAAGCACGGCAGGCGTGCTGGGCGAAACCTACATCGACATCGACAGCTCCCAGGCCATCGGTCCGGTGGCGCAAAACGGCGATACCTTACCCACGCAGGTGCATCCTGACTTCAATCAGGTTGTGCGCTCCAGCCAGAGCACCCTTCAGAACATGGACGCCCTGCTCAAGCGCGCCGATCGCATCCTAGCCTTCGCGGAAAGCGGCAAGGGATCACTCGGCAAGCTGATTTACGATCCCACTCTGTATGACCGATTCTCAGCAACCGTGAGTGAGTTCAAGGGAATTGTGGATCAAATCGGCAAAGGCCAGGGCAGCCTGGGTCAATTGGTTTCGAGGAACGACGCTTACGACAAAGTCATGTCCATTCTCGACAAGCTGAATGGCATAGCCGACGATCTGCAGCAGGGCAAGGGCTCGGCGGGCAAGTTTCTCAAGGATCCGGCTCTCTACAACAACGCCAACGACACCATCGCCAACGCCAAGAAGCTGACTGAAGACATCAACGCAGGCCAGGGCACGCTCGGTAAATTAACCAAGGACGAAGAGCTGGCTCGCAAACTCGACAACACGATCAGCAAACTCTCCGCGATAACCACTGCTCTGGAAGCCGGCCAGGGCACTGCAGGCAAGCTATTGAAAGATGAGACACTCTATAACAATACGGACAAGATTCTGGTAGAAACGCGTGAGTTGATAAAGTCGATTCGCGAAAACCCTAAGAAATATCTCTCCATCAAGCTCCATATCTTCTGACGATCTCGCTGCTGGCCAGCGGCGTGCCGTCCACTTTCATGGTTGGCCACTAGTGCTCACCGATCCCAAAAACTGCGCTGAGTAGCAAGATCACCAGCACGCCAAACGAAATGGCGCCATATTTCCAATCCTTCGCACTCAAAAATAGGACACACGCTACGACTACCCTAATCACGGGCGTCGCCAACATGACAAGAACTCCGAAGCGCTCGATGGCGAATGACATCTCACCGGTTGCGGATAATCCAACCACCAAGCCGGTCAGCATGATGAGAAATCCGCCGTACGCGCCGATCCGCAGCACCAGCGCAACTTGCCTGTCGAACGCGGGTTCTCGCAGTTGGCTCATGCCATGCCCGTCCTGAGCAGATGCACAATCAAGTGAGTCGCGAGGTAAAGCATGATTGCCACGAGCAGATACACCACGTATTTCGCGTGGATGCGTGGTGCCATGCGCGCTCCGAGCAGCGATCCCAGAAAGACGCCAACCGCCAGAGGAGCCGCGACCTCGACCAGAATATCGCCGCGGCGGTAATACACGATCGCGCTGGCGGCTGCGGTCACGCCGATCATGAAATTCGACGTCGCCGTAGCCACCATGAGCGGTACGTTCATGAACAGGTACATCACCGGAACTTTAATGGGTCCGCCTCCGATACCGAGCAGGCCTGAGAGTCCTCCCGCTACTAACGATGCGCCCAGCCCCAGGGGATAGCGCTGCGGCTCATATTCCGGAATGACCGTCTCGCCATCCGTCTGTACGGCCAATTCGTTTTCTTCCTTAATCTTTCCCCGCCTCCGCACAATGGTGACCACGCTGTACAGCAGAAACGCTGCGAATAATCCCTCCAAGGCCACGCGATTGAAGTAGCCGGCCAGATAGGCCGTGACCGCCGCGCCCAGAGACGTAGCCAGTTCGAGCGTCATGCCCAGACGAATATCCGTGGTGTGGCGTTGCAGGTGAACCGAGGAACTTGCCGCTGAAGTTGTGATGACGGCGACCAGACTTGTGCCCACGGCCTGCCGAATAGGAATGCCAAAGTACAAGGCCAGAATGGGTGAGAGCAGGACTCCGCCGCCGATGCCCGTGAGCGCGCCCAAAAGCCCGGCGAAGAAGCCCAACCCGACTAAAATGGCGCTTACCACGGGCAGGAAACCCTCCGGGTCAAGATATTCCGGGGGCTGAAGCTATGAATCGCCGAATTGCGCTGAGGATGATTGTGTCTTTCGCGCCGGGGCATGTCCAGGCTAGAACACCCTCCCGGGGATTGCCGTGGAGGCGGCCTGTTCATGCGCGTGATAGCTCGATCGCACGAACGGACCCGATTCGACGTGGCGGAAGCCGAAACGCAGCGCTTCGTCTCTGAGATCATTGAACTCTTCTGGCGTGTAGAAGCGAGCTATGGGCAGATGATCCCGCGAGGGTCGCAAGTATTGCCCGACCGTAAGAATGTCCACGTCGCGGCCGCCCAGATCGCGGAAAACCTCGATCAATTCTTCCGTGGTCTCGCCCAGACCAACCATCACACCGCTCTTGGTTACCATACCGGGGGAGAATTTCTTGACATTCTCCAGTAGCTTCAACGTGCGTTCGTAGCGCGCCCCGGAGCGCACTACGCGGTAAAGACGTGGCACAGACTCCGTGTTGTGATTCAGCACATCGGGCTGCGCGTCGAGCACGACCTTTAGCGCCTCAGCCATACCTTGAAAATCCGGGATGAGCACTTCGACCCTGCAATCCGGCATCCGCTCACGAATCTCGCGGATGGTTTCGGCAAAAATCCTGGCGCCTCCGAGGTTATCGTCGTCTCGATTCACGCTGGTCACAACCGCATGTTTCAATCCTAGGGTGGCGACGGCTTCGGCCACGCGCCGCGGCTCATCCCAGTCGATCGGCTGCGGCTTACCTTTGGGCACCGCGCAGAAACCGCAACGCCGGGTACAAATATCCCCCAACAGCATGAAGGTTGCGGTCTTGTGGTTCCAGCACTCTCCGATATTCGGACACCGCGCTGACTCACAAACGGTGTGCAGACCCAATCCGCGCGCTAGTTTTTTAAGATTGTGGAAGTTGTCCCCGACTGGCGCTCTGGCTCTCAGCCATGACGGCTTAGGCATTCTGAGCGGACCGCCCAGTTCAATCTGCACCAGTTGGGAAGTACCTGCCATGGGCTGTTCAGATTCTATCAGTTTGGCAGATCAGGCCCTCAGCCCACTTCCACCAGGCCGTAGGTGTGTTGCCAGCGAGAGCGCATGCAGACCAATGCGCGGCTGATCTCCACTTCGGAAATTTCGGCATTCGGTCCTGCCATGACGGCCGCCGCTTCGCGCTTGGCCGCTTCCAGAAGTTGACGGTCGCGAATGAGATCGGCCACGCGGAAGCTTGGCATCCCCGCTTGCCGGGTTCCGAAAAACTCGCCCGGCCCTCGCAGTTCAAGATCGAGTTCGGCGATCTGAAAGCCATCACTGGTGCGCACCATGGCGTCCAGGCGCTTCTCGCCATCCTCGCTGACCTTGCCGCCGGTCATGAGGATGCAATACGACTTTGCCGCTCCGCGCCCGATACGTCCGCGCAATTGATGAAGCTGCGCCAAGCCAAATCGCTCCGCGTGCTCAATCACCATCGCGGTTGCGTTGGGCACGTCCACGCCCACCTCAATCACGGTGGTAGCCACAAGAACTTGCAGCTCGCCTCTCTGAAACATCCGCATAACCTGATCTTTCAAATCGGAATCAAGACGCCCATGCAACAGGCCGACGTTCAGGTCAGCAAACATCTTCCCGCTGAGTTCGCGGTACATCTTGATCGCCGCCTTGAGTTCGGTCTCTTCGTTCTCCTCGATGACTGGATAGACCACGTAAACCTGATGTCCCGCAGCCACCTGCTTTCGCACAAACTCCCAGACCTCGGGCGCACGCTGGTCGGACACGCGCCGGGTGACGATGGGCGTGCGTCCCGGTGGAAGTTGGTCGAGCACGCTCAAGTCGAGATCGCCGTACAAGGTGAGCGCCAGCGTGCGGGGAATGGGAGTAGCAGTCATGACCAGCACATCCGCCTCTACCGCCAAAGCCGTCTGGCGGTTGACCGTTACGCCTGCCTGGCCCGCTGCCCCGCCTCCGCTGGATTCCACGTCCCCGGATTTCTTCATCAACTTCAATCGCTGCATCACGCCGAAACGATGCTGCTCGTCCACAATGACGAGGCCGGGCTTCGCAAATTCAATTTTCTCTTCTAGCAGGGCATGTGTGCCAATGACGAGCTGCGCATTTCCTTGTGCGATGTGACGCCGGATTTCGCGTTTGCGGTCACTGTCCAACGAGCCCGTAAGCAGGACGATCCGGTATCCCGCATTTTCCAAAATCTGTCGCGCTGAAAAATAATGCTGCTGCGCCAAGATCTCCGTCGGCGCCATGAGCGCGACCTGGTAGCCGTTTTCGATGGCAATAATCGCCGCCTCGAAGCTGACAATTGTCTTCCCCGATCCCACCTCCCCTTGCAGCAGACGCCGCATGGGATACGGCTTCTCCATGTCCGAAGCAATTTCCTTTAATACCCTCTTCTGCGCGGCCGTGGGATGAAATGGCAGAATCTTCTTGATCGCCGCTCGCACCCGATCGTCGAGACGGAACGCTATCCCGGTTTGGGCTTTCTGCTGGCGGCGTTTTAGTTCCAGACCGAGCTCCACGAAAAACAGCTCGTCAAAAATCAGCCGCAGGTGGGCGGGAGTGCGCGCGGATTGCAAGTCCGCGAGGCTTTCCCCCGCCTCCGGCCAATGCACCTTCCACAGCGCCTGCCGGGGCGAGATCAATCCCAGGTGTGTGCGCACAGCCGTGGGAATCGATTCTGGCAGGTCAGGATTCAGGTTCTCCAGCGCCGTGCGAATGATCCGGCGAAACCAGCGCGAGGTCAGGCGACCCAGCCCGGCCGACTCGTAAATGGGCACGATGCGTCCGACTTCCAGGGACTCTGCCGCCTTTTTCTCTGCGCCCGTCCCATCTTCTGCCGCGTCGCCCAGAATCTCGAACTGCGGTTGCACGATCTGCAGCTCATGGTTGCGAGAGTCTTCTTCTACTTTTCCGTAGAGGGCGATCAGCCGACCGGGCTCGAACTTGCCCTGAAGGTAAGTGGCGTTGAAGAATATGCAGCGCAGGCGGCTGCGGCCCTGGCCGACGGTTAGCTGGAAGATCGGCCTTCGGCGCGTGCGAAATAGCCCAGCATTCCGCACCTCGCCAATAACCGTGGCCATTTCGCCGGCGCGCAACTCGGCGATGCCACGCGGATTCAGCCGGTCCTCGTAGCGAAATGGCAGATAATGAACAAGATCGTCAACCGTGGCGATGCCCTTGGCGGCAAGAATCTCGGCCAATTTCGGACCAACGCCCTTAACGTACTGGACCGGTGTGGAGAGTTCGAGCATGCGCGAAAGGTTCCGCAGGAATGTTAGCAGGAGCCGCCTGCCCGTGCTCCTCACCGCGGGGGAGCGCCGCGGGGGTGACGGTGTCTAAACCCACAGTGCTGGTCAATCTCTTGCAGGCTTCGGCGGCCGTCGTCCTAGGAAACCTGGCTTATTTTATGCTGGAGCCATCCCTGCCGCCTGCGGCCCACCATCGGCTGTTTCAGCCAGACCTGGGACTCGTGGTGGATTTTTGGTTCTGCCTGGTGGCGTACGGCCTGATTCGTACCGCCAGGAGATGGAAATAAACCGGTATCCCGCTTGAGGCAGCGTTACTTTAGGCACCTCGGCCCCTCTTACCCTCACAAGTTAGAATCACGCCTGAAGAAATATGCGCAAAATCGCGGTCCTTTACGACGCCGGCCAGGCCGTCCTCTCCACGTTTGATCTGGATGAGGTGTTACAGCGGATTCTGGCCATCGCTCGTGACTATTTTCATCTGCAAAACGTGGCCATCCTGTTGCTGGATAAGGGCACGCAGCAGCTGTGTGTCCGCTCACAGATTGGCTGGGACGATGGGCAGGACGAGATTCGACTGGGCCTCGGAGAAGGCCTCACCGGGGTTGCCGCTCTGAAGAAACAGCCGGTGTATGCGCCTGATGTGCGCAAAGATCCGCGCTACCTGTGTTCAGCCAAGTCCACGCGTTCAGAACTGGCCGTTCCCCTCATGGTGCGCGATGAAGTGGTAGGGGTGTTGGATTGTCAAAGCGATCGCCTCAACCACTTCAGCCATGAAACCGTGGATCTGTTGACCCTGTTTTCAACCCAGGCCTCCATGGCGCTGCAAAATGCGCGCCTGTATTCTCTGGAACGCCAGCGCGCTGCGCAATTGCAAGCGATCAACGCTATCGCCCAGCAGACTACCGCTGTGCTCGACCTAGAAGAGCTGATGAGGAAGGTCTGTTGCCTGATTCAGGAGGCCTTCCAGGTGTCGCACGTTTCTCTTTTTCTGCGCGACGAGAACGACCTTGTTTTGCGAGCTCATCACGGAACGCTCACGCCTTCGATCTCAGAGGGTGGCCGCTTTCTGGCTGGCGCCGATCCCTGGTCGCGCATCCTGGCCACTAGCACCAGCGTCACTGAACGTGACTTGCGCAGCGCTCCTCAAGCCGCGAAGTTTTTCAAGGAATCGGCCTCGCGTATGTCGATACCGCTCATCTCGTTCGGACAGGTGCTGGGTGTACTCGCGCTCGACAGTTCCAAGGTAGATGCGTTCGTCGAGGCGGACTTGCAGTCCCTGGAGTCTGTGACTGACATCTGCGCCACGGCTATTCAGAATGCCCACTATGTTGAGCGCGTAAAACAGTTGGCTTACCTGGATGGTCTGACCGGAATCTTCAACCGCCGCTTTTTCGAGCTGCGCATTATGGAAGAGATTGAACGCGCCCGAAGATATGGAACCGGAATGGCGGTCATCATGGCTGACATTGATCAATTCAAACCCTTGAATGACGAATTCGGGCACCTTCTGGGCGATGAAGTGCTGCGGCAGGTCTCATCGCTATTCCATCAGCAGTTGCGGAAAATTGACGTGGTTTGCCGGTATGGCGGCGAGGAATTCGGCATTCTGCTGACCCAGACCAGCGCTCAATACGCTGTCAGCGTTGCCGAAAAGCTGCGAAAGATGGTAGAGAGCTGGCAGTTCCCGGGCGTGCCTCGGCGGGTCACAATCAGTGCTGGAGCGGCTGCTTTCCCGGAACACGGAACCACCCGGGATGAACTGGTTCGAGCGGCGGACACCGGTCTCTACACGGCCAAGCAGGCGGGACGAAATCGGATTTGCCTGGCGCCACTGGCTCGCGGCACCGGTGTGGGCAGCTAGCCGGTAATAAGCCTCGGGGATGAGGCTAGATATCCAGCCCACCCTCGCGCGTCTGGTAAACGAGACGTTCAATTTGGTTTTTCAGGTTCTGCCGGATTACTGGCTTCAGCTCTTTGTTCATCTGTTCCATTCGATGGCGCATCGCTTTGTGCGAGCACATGCCCCTCGCCAATTCTTTCGCGGATTGCATTTCTTTCCCGGCGAGCTCCATTTGCGGCGCTAACTGGGCCATCTCCTCCTGCACCTCGCCCAGCTCGACCTGAGTCTCGGCGTCGATCTTGGGCATCTCGAGGCTCTCTTCCATTTCGCCCGATTCTTTGCGCTCCGGCAGAGGCAGACTTAGATTCTGCTCTTTCCTATCGCGAATTACGTTCACCGTCACCGCGCCAGCATTACGCGAACGGAGCGCATGACTGAAGTCGCTGGTGTCATGAACCGGCTGATCGTTCACTCGGACGATTACGTCCCCCGCGCGAAAACCGGCTTTGTCGGCTCGGCTGCCTTTCTCCACCGAACGGATCAAGACCCCATTCCCATTTTTCACTCCGAAAAATTCACCCAGTTGCGGAGTGATGTTCTCCACCATCAGACCGCTACGCGCCGAGGTATGCACCACCACGACCGAAGTGGGTATATCGAAATCGGGCAAATTGGGGATGGGAGGGATTTCGATGTGGAAGTCTTTATCTTTCGGCACGTAGGCGAATGTCTTCTTCCGATCCGCGAGCTGCACCTTGATCGTCATGGGTTGTCCATCGCGGCTGATGCCGAAAATCACCATCCGTCCCGCGGGCATCTCGTGAATCATCCTGCGCAGTTGCGCGCCGCTCTCGATGGCAGTGCCGTTCATGGTCAGGATGACATCGTGCTCCTTGATTCCCGCTTTGCCCGCTGGCGCATCCTGGTCCACCATGGTGATTTCGACGCCCTGCTCTTCCTTCAGCTTCAGAGCTCCGAGCCGGTCGGAGGTGATGTCGCTAATGTCGACGCCGAGATAGGCGCCGGTGCCCGATTCTTCGCTGGGAAATCCATAAGGCTGCGCCGAAGGATCAACTGGCCAGCTCTGCGCTGCATGAGAAAAGCTCAGCAGTAGTGGCAGCACTGTAATGGTCGTCAAAATATATTTGCGCATGGTCAACCCTCGACGTTGATTTCGTGAAGCTCCCGGAAGACGGATTCGCTTCCCTCCCACTATTGCTGTGGAGCGGCCGGAAAAACGCCACTTCTTCGAGAATCCCGTCAGTGGCTCGAGCGCCTAAAGCAGATGTCGCCCGTCGTGGTACGCACTTTCAGGACTGGTCCCCCGCCGTTCAGGCTGCCTTCTGCGGTCAGCGTCTTCGGACCGTATCCGCCACCCTCACTTCGTACGTGGATGTCCGGAAAATCGGAAGTAATGCGATGCCCGTTTCCCAAGTCGACGCTGGCCCGGACCGTGATGCCCACATCGTTCGCAATATAGACGGTGATATCTCCGGCGGAGGTTTCGAGCAACGAATCGTTACGTTCTCCGCCAGCGTTGACAAGTTTCACAGTGATTCCGCCCGCACCGGTTTCGGCGCGCGCCGAAGGCACGCCGTACAGCTCAATGCCGCCTCCCCCAGTTTGCGCTCGCACATGCCCTTTGGCCGAGGTCAGGTGAATGCTGCCACCGCCGGTATCAATGTCGACCGGTCCGCCAATATCTCCAAGATCGATGCTGCCACCGCCAGTGGAAACCTTCACTTTACCGTTGCACTGCCGCACCTCGATGCTGCCGCCCCCGGTTTCGATGGTCGCCCCTTGCATGCCCGACTGAATTTCCACACTCCCCCCGCCGGTTTCCGCCACCACCTTACCCTTGGCTTTATGGACTTCAATCGAGCCCCCGCCGGTGTGCAGGCTCAGATCTCCCCCGATCGTGCCCGCGTCAATCGATCCCCCGCCAGTTTCCGCGCTAACGATTCCGCCGATATCATCCACGTGGATACTGCCCCCGCCGCTTTGCGCGTCAACCCGGCCGGAAAGGCTGGCAGCGTCAATACTGCCGCCTGCCGTCTCCACCTTCACTCCCTCCATATCGCGCGGAACATTTACCGTGAACTCGCCGGAGAACTTCCGCGGTCTCCCGCCCTGCCAGTCAGCGACGATCCAGGCGGTGTCTCCCCGCACATAGGCATTGATCTTGTAGGAATCGAACTGGCGGCGTGCGTCCTGCTCGGAAGAAGTGTAGGAGCGTGTATGGATGGCGTAATTGATACCCTGCTGTTGGCCGCCTCTCACGTTGACCGACCCCACGTCGATTTTGACCCGCAAGTTCTTAACTGCGGCAAGGGAACCTGTGACTTCTTGGCTCCAGGCGCCGCCTTCGCGCGCCACGCGTGTTTCCTGGGTCATCCCCAGCGGTACCAGCAAGGCCAGTGTAAGAACAAAAGTGACGAAATGTGGCAGACGTTTCAAATCTCAATCCTCTCCACTACAGTTCTGGACTACCCCTTTTGGCTGTCGCCAGTTTTCAATCAATTTCCGGCAACTGAGCCAACTGCGTGCGGGCCTGCGACCGGATGTATTGGTTCTGATCTTTCGCCGCTAATGTCATCAGCACTCCACGCACGCTGCCGTCGGCCTTTACCGGCTCCAGCATTCGCAAGGCTTCGGTTCGGACGCCCGGATTCGAATCGTTCACCAGCGCTTCCAGCATCGCATCCCGGACCTTGACATCATCTTTCACAAACTTGCCCAGGGCATCCAGAGACTTCAGCCGCACTCCGGGATTCGAGTCATTCTGCAACGCATAAATCAATTCCTCACGAATCCGTGGGTCGCTGGGTTTCTGCGTCAACAGTTCGACTGAATCCATGCGCACGCCGGAGTTGTAGTTGTTGCGCGCGGCGAACAACAGCAGTTGCTGGATGCGCTGATCGTTCAGCGATCCATGCGTCTCCTCGGTCGCAACCGTATCGTATTTGATGTTGATCTGATTTGAGCCGGGCTCCTGAGTAATGGAGCGAATCCCGGTGATCGAGGCCTCCGCCGGCGGCGGGGCAGGACTTGCAGTTGGGCCTTGGGTGGGACGAACCAGCACTCGGTAAGCCGTCCCCACACCTCCACTGAATCCGAGAATCAAAATCGCAGACGCCAGGGCGGGAGAAAACTTCACTTGCCGCAGCCAGATTGACGGATCGATTGCCAGCCGCCGCCAGAGGCCGCCCTGCTCCGCCGTCTCCAGCGCCTCCTGGAAACGCATGCGCGAAGCTGCCAACAGGTTGGGCGATGGCTCGCTCATGGGAGCCTGCGCCAGCGCCGCGTGGAACTCCTTGGCTGACTTCAGCTCGGCTGCGCAGTCAGCGCAGCGGGCGACGTGCTGCTCCAGTTCGTGGCGAGCGTCATCCTCCAGCTCGTTGTAAACCAGGAGCACGATATTTTCTCTTACCCATTCACAGTTCATAATGCGCCCCCTTCATAAGGGCTATCGTCTGATCAAACTCTTGCGGCTTCGCCGCGACTTCAAATTTCCGGCTCATCGAACGTCCGCCAGCGCCCCCCGCAACTTCTGCGTGGCGCGGAACAGAGTGTTCTTGGCGGTCTCTTCCGTGGTATGCAAAATTTCGCCCACGGTGCGCAGCTTCAATCCCTGGTAATGCTTCAGCTCGAATACCATGCGCTCCCGGGGCGTCAGCTTCTCCAACGCACCGTGGATACGCTTGCCCAACTCACGGCTCATTAAGTCCCGCTCCGGGCTCGCTCCTGCCCGGCCGTCAGGCACCTGCTCCAGCAGGTCGTACTCGCCGCCGGACGCATCCTTGGCCACGGGTGCATCCTCTTTTCGCACCTGCTTCTTACGCAGATGGTCGAGGCAAAGGTTGGTCACAATCCGGTAGATCCAGGTGTAGAAGGAACATTCAAAACGAAAGCTGCCAATGTTCTTGTATGCCTTGAGGAAGGCATCCTGGTAGACATCCTGCGCGTCGTGCTCCGAACCGGTGAGGTGGAGAGCCAGCCGCAAAACAGCCTGGTCGTAGTGACGTACGAGTTCCTCGAAGGCAGCGCGGTCGCCCCGCTGCGCCTCGCGGATCAACATCGTATCGTCTATGCGGCGTTCTTGCGCAGTCATGCAGCCCCGGGTGATGGGGTCCTGATTACTGCTGCCTCTTCCCACCCGTTCGCTAGTCGCTCCCGCGTGGACTCTCTCGCCAACCGCAATTGGGATTGCCCATGCATTGGCCGGCATGTTTTGTCATGTCCTCTACGTGCCCGGTAACGTGCCGTGTTCCGGGCTGCATAGGAATAGACGCTGGGGCAGCCAAATGGTGAGCACCGATTATAGGACTGGCCTGAGTTTTTTTGTGCGCCTAGATTGTTCTCGGGCAAAGATTTAGCGGAAGACAGAACACGGTACACTACCTCTTGTGTCGGATTTGGCAGCGGAAATGCCCCAGCCGCTTGGGCAGCGGGAAAGCCAGTTTAGGCTACGCACACGCTGGCGGGAAAACGATAAGGCCCGAACCGGGGGCCCGGGCGAACCGTTGCCTTTACTCTCGAGCCGCTTCCTTCTCGATGACCACCTTCAGATGCGCGGTCACTTCTTTGTGCAGCTTGACGGGGACGGCGAACTCGCCCACCGTCTTCAGCGGCTCGTGTACCTGAATCTTGCGCCGGTCGATGTTGAATCCTTTCTTGGTGAGCGCATCGGCGATATCTCCGGAAGTGACCGAGCCAAACAGCTGGTCGTGCTCACCGGAGCGGCGCTGGAACGAAACCGCCAAGCCTTCAAACTGCTTGGCCAATTCCTCAGCCTGGGTCTTCTCCTTGGCCGAGCGACGCACCGAAGCTGCCTTCATCTGCGCGATCACGGCTTTATTGCCGGTGGTGGCTTCGATCGCCAGCTTGCGCGGCAGCAGAAAATTGCGGCCGTACCCCTCTGCCACCTTGACCACGTCTCCGCGCGATCCCAGCGTGCCCACATCTTCCTTCAGAATGACTTCCATGTCATGACTCCGTATGGTTGCACTTTTCTGCCGTGTACTGAGGCCCCTCATCAAGGATCGATGGCGGCGCGCTGGGTCTCCGACTAATCCGCGTCGCCCTGGTTCAGCGGCTTGCACCTGCAAACGGCAGCAAGGCAATGTTGCGCGCCTGCTTGATCGCCGTCGAAAGACGCCGTTGATGCGGAGTGCATACGCCCGTCAGCCGGCGCGGCACGATCTTGCCGCTCTCAGCGACGAACTGCCCGAGCATGCGGTAGTCCTTGTAGTTGATGTTCTCGATCTTTTCCACGCAGAACTTGCAGACTTTCTTGCGCCGGAAAAACTTGCGTCCGCCTTCGCGCGGTGGTCCGCCGGGACCCGAGCGGCTCCCGAATCGCGGCCCAGAACGGGGACCATCGTGGCGCGGTCCATCGAATCGCGGCCTTTCACTCGGGGCCGATCCTTCGACCGCAGGCGCGGGTGCTTTAGTCTCTTCACTCATGCTGGCTCCTTCTTTCTGGCCGGAATTCATCTCTCCGGCGCGGCCACAAGCCGCATTGAATATTTGCACACCGACCTGCCGGGGTATACCGCTCAGGCCGTGGCAGGAGTTTCACTAGCCGCGGGCGCAGCCTCCACCGCAGGCGCGGGGCTCACTTTCTTGCGCGACTCGCGGAGTTGCTTGATCTTGTCCAGACGCTTCTGCTCCTCGTCAATCCTCACGGTGAGGAACTTGATGACGGGCTCGGTCACGCGCAGGCGGCGCTCCAGTTCGTGGACCACAGCCCCCCCGCCTTCGACCGTCAGCAAAATGTAGATGCCATCGTGAAAGCGTCGCACGGCGTATGCCAGCCGACGTTTGCCCATGCGCTCTACGCTCTTGACGGCGCCACCGGCAGTGGTTACAGCCGACTCCAGCGTGGAAACCAGTTTGTCCAGATCGTCGTCCAGCATGTCGGGCCGAACGATAAACATCAATTCATAAGTACGATTCATTCGCTGTCTCCAAATTCACCCACAGATGTTTCACGGATCATGGCCGATCAGTCGCGAAAATCTCAGATGAGGTGTTCACCCCGGTAAATCCGCGGCTAATCTTTTTTTTCCTCTTCCGCTTTGCGGTTAAACCGATTCATCGCCGCCGCGGGACCTTCTTTCAAAATCGTCTTGACCGCTTCTGCCGTGGTATCGAGCATTTCACCCACTATTTTGAGCTCTGCCTTGCGCATCGGCGATAGCAGATAACGCTGACCATCCTCCACCTTGCGATCCGGCGCCACGCCAATCCGGATGCGCAAAAAATCCTGTGTGCCTAACGCCTCTATAATCGACTCGATGCCGTTATGTCCTGCCGAACTGCGCTGCCGATGTATGCGCAACGTGCCCAAGGGAAAGTCCAGTTCGTCCTGAATTACGATCAGGTCCGACTGCGGCTTGGCTCCATGCTTGGCTACCAACGCCCGGACCGAATCCCCGCTCAGGTTCATGAAGGTCTCGGGCTTGGCCAGCAGCACCGGCTCATCACCCATCACCGCCCGTGCCGTGAGCGCCCGGCACTGCCGGTTTCTCACTTCCACCCCGAGATCGTCCGCGATGCGGTCGATCGCAAGAAAGCCCAAGTTATGCGGCGTGGACTCATATTCGATACCCGGATTGCCGAGGCCGACGATGAGTTTCACGCTGCCATCCCATGTGGGGACAGCCGCCCCGGCTGTCCAGCCGGGCAAGGCCCGGCAGCTCTAACCACGGGGCTATTTTTTCTCCTTCTTCTCAGGCTTCTCAGGCTTCTCGGCCTTCTCGGCCTTCTTGTCCTCGCCAGCTTCGCCCTCCGCCTCGGTCTCCTGCTTACCCTTCTTGATGACTTCAGGCTCAGCCGGAACGGCACCTGCCTCCGCCGCCACCGCTTCAGGCGTCGCGACAACTTCTTCCTTCACCGTGGTCACGTGCGCCACGGTTTGGTTCGGATCGGTCAGGACCTTCACCTTTTCGCCGCGAGGCAGATCCGACACGCGCAGCACCTTGCCAAACACCAGATCGCTGACATCCGCGTCAATGTGGCTTGGGATATCGCCAGGCAAGCACTCCACTTCCACTTCGCGCAGTACCTGTTCGAGAATTCCGCCCTGCTGCTTCACGCCTTCGGCTTCGCCCTTGAGCAGGACGGGCACGCTAACCTTCAGCATGCGATCCATGGCGATGCGCTTCAGGTCAATGTGGAGCAGGTGGCCTTTGATGGGCTCATATTGCCAATCCACGATCATGGCCTTGGTGCGCTCGCCGCCGTTGAGGGCAAGATCGAAAATGGTGTTATGGCCGCTCTCGGAGTGCAGAATCCGAAGCACATGCCGCGGGTCTAAGCTGACGGGCAGCGAATCCTTGCCCGCACCATAAAGCACCCCAGGAATTTTACCGCCCGCGCGCACGCGGCGGGCTTCATTCTTGTTTCCCGAGGTTCGCGGTTGCGCTTCCAGAATGTTTGATTCAGTTGCAGTGGCCATAAGTCTCTTTCCTTACATAGATAACTTGCTTACCGAAGTTTCTTCGTGGATCGATTGAATTGCCCGGCCAATCAATCCCGCAATGGAGAGCACCTTGATCTTGGGCTCATGACTCGCCTCTTCGGTCAGCGGCACGGTATTGGTAACCACCACTTCCTTAAGCGCCGATTTCTGGATGTTCTCCACCGCCGGCCCGGAAAGGACCGGATGCGAGCAGCAGGCATACACACCCGTCGCGCCGTTTTGCAGCAACGCCTCGGCCGTTTTGACCAGCGTACCCGCCGTATCGATCAAATCGTCGATGATCAAGCAGGTACGCCCGTTCACGTCACCGATGACGTTCATGACTTCGGCGACATTCATCTCCATGCGGCGTTTGTCGACGATGGCCAGCGCCGCATCCACTTTCTTGGCGAAAAAGCGGGCCCGCTCCACGCCGCCTGCATCCGGCGAAACCACGGTCAGGTTCGGCAGATTCAGCCTTTTGAAATGGTCTACCAGCACCGGAGAAGCAAATAAATGGTCCACCGGAATGTTGAAAAAACCCTGTAACTGAGGCGTATGCAAGTCCACAATCAGCGCCCGGTTCGCTCCGGCCGTGGTCAGAACATCGGCCACCAGCTTGGCTGAGATGGGCACTCGCGGCTTATCTTTACGGTCCTGTCGGGCATAACCAAAGTAGGGAATGACGGCCGTAATGCGGCGCGCTGAGGCTCGCTTCAGTGCATCCATCATAAGCAACAGCTCCATCAGATTGCTGTCCACGGGGCGGCACGTCGACTGCATAACGAATACGTCAGCCCCCCGGACGTTCTCCTGGATCTGCACGTAGCACTCGCCATCGGCAAAGCGGGTTAGCTGTGCCTGGCCCCGCTGCAAGCCCAGGAAGTGACAAACCTCGTCAGCCAGCGGCTCGTTGGCCGTGCCGCTGAAGATCTTGAACTTCTCATCCACGCGCGGACGCGGCCTGCGCTCGGATTTTTCTTCCGGCAAAGGCGGCGCCTTCTTTTCGGCTTTCTCCGTCGGCGTGACTAAAGTTGCCATAGGTTAGCTCTCAGCCGTCAGCTTTCAGCCATCAGCGAACGCCGTCGGCTCTCTTGCCCAAGCGGAGAGCGGATCGCTGCAGGCTGACAGCTGGTTTCTGGCTGGGCCGCTAGGATTCGAACCTAGACAAAGTGCTCCAAAGGCACTTGACCTACCATTAGTCGACGGCCCAGTGAATCATTGTCGATTGATGATTCTTGATTGTTGACTGCACCCGGATCGGGCTGCTTCTATTGTCAATCAACCATCAAAAATCAACAATCAAAAATTCTTCGCCAGTACCGCCCTCGCCCCAGGGTGACGGTAATATGCGCCGTCCAGCCCTGTTTCCCCAGCCGGGCCGCAGCCCGTCGCGCAGCCGGGGGCGACGCAAAAAGTCCGTATACCGCCGACCCGGAGCCTGACAGTGACGCATATTCCGCGCCCGCATCGATCAGCGCACGCTTGCCTTCGCACAGTTCGGGATACTCAGGAAAGACGACTCGTTCGAAGTCGTTATCGATCCCGGCCCGGACAAAGTCGAGAAGCGGGTTCTCGGCCTGGCCCCTCCTGCGAGGAGCACCGGAGTAAAACCTTGCACTCAGCCACGCTGAAACAGCGCGGCCGAACTCCAACATTCTATCGGATGGGGCGGGGAGCGTCAATTTTTGCCTCCGATCCCACTCCGCGAATGCTCTCGGAGTGGAGACCCCAACTGCTGGAGTCACTACCACACACGCCGTCGCCGGTAAATCCGGGAGGGGATAAACCTGTTCTCCGCGGCCAACTCCCAGCACCGCTCCGCCCACCAAAAACAGGGGCAGGTCCGATCCAACATCGGCTGCGATTGCTAGCCGTTCCGTCGCGCCCAACGACTTCTTCGAGGCCAGCTCCAGCCCCAACAACACCGCCACCGCGTTTGCCGATGCTCCGCCCAGTCCGCCCTGTATCGGTAATCGCTTGTCAATTTCAATGACGACCCGACCTTTCAGTCCAAGCGCCCGCAGGGTAGATTGCGCAGTGCGAAAGCAGGTGTTCGATTCATCCGTTGGCACCCGCGGGTCAGCGCAGTGAATCTCAATACCTGTTCCACGCTCAATCCCGACCTTTACCAAGTCGTGCAGGCCGATGGTCTGATAAACCGTAAGCAATTCGTGAAATCCGTCATCCCGCGCTGCGCCAATGCGCAACCCAAGGTTGATCTTCGCAAAAGAACGGACGGTCACTGGCATGGAGGAAACGATTGTAAGGTTTTGGCGGAGAAGTTGCGATTGTTGCTTTCCGGCCGGCCCTCGATCGAAGCCACGGACGGCAATTCGAAATCCGAGAGGCGTGGCAACGATCCGCGGTAACCCTCAGGTCAGATACCTTGGGAATCTCGGCCTCTGCCCAAAGTTGGCGCACTTTAATGAGCGAGTTCCAATGGGTAAGAGCCGTCCTGGCGGACGGATTCCCCCTCTCTTGGTTTGGAACCAGCAAGACCGCAAACACAGGCGCTGCCTGCCTCATCTAGATCCCCTAGAGCAGCACTTTCCCGCAAGCAGGGATGTACGTCGCGTGCCCGCGGAAGCAACTCGTACGGCCAAATTCCAGCTCGCGGTCAAAAGGAGGCTTCGTTGACCGCAGACGCTTAGGAGATTTGTACTCCGCCGAGTGGGTCAAGGTTTGTTGTTCCTGGCGTTCTTGCTTGCCGCGGCCGCCTCGGCGGGGGCGCAAGGTGATTACAAAGTCGTCACCGTCACAGATGGCGGAACTATTTCCGGCAGCGAGAATGGTCAGGCCCCGCGCCGCGCATTCTGGACTTCCCGGTCACCAAGGATCCGTCAAATCTGCGATCCTGATTCCAGGAAAACGGTTGATCTGGAGCGGCTGATCATCGGTCCGCAAGGCGGCGTAGCCAACACCGTTGTTTACCTGAAAAATATTTCCAGCGGAAAGGCTTTGGAAGCGCCCGAGCAACGCCGGCGCCTGGAGCAGCGGCACTCTCACTACATTCCTCACATTCTCCTGGTCCCGGAAAACGCAGCCCTCCAAATGCAGAGTTCCGGTGCCAGTCTACACACGTTTCACATGGAAGGCGCGGCCACTTTCAACTTGCCCTTCCCTTTTCCCAACCAGGTGATTTCTCGCACCATGTCGTCGCCGGGATTGGTTCATCTGCGCTGCAACGGCGGTCACGCCTGGATGAACGCAGAAATGATGGTTCACCCGTACTACTCCGTTACCGATGAAAGCGGGAAGCTTCGATTCACCGACGTGCCGCCGGGAACCTATCAAATTGTGGCATGGCACGAAGGCTGGACCGTGCTGGACAAACAGAAAGCTTTCGACGTTTTGACCGAACGCGAGGTGCAGCGTCCGGTCTTCACTGAATCCAAGGCATGGGAGAAATCTGTCACGGTGAGCGGAAATCAGACGAGCGTGGTGAACTTCGCACTTGGCAAGTAAGCGGGATGCGAAAAAGTGCGCACTCCAGGGAAACTTCTACGCGCGCCGCTTGTAGAGAATCGCGAAGTCAAAACCGGGGTTTGGCGGAAACATCTCCGCCACTTTCCTCAGACGCTCCGCCAGCGCCGCGGGAGCCAGCAAGGGGTAATCCCGCTCCCGCAAGTCGTAATAATCCATGTCGAGATATAGCGATAGCAGGTAAATGGAAATCGTGTCGGAAAACGTAGCCTCGAAGTATTCGTTCCGGTAGCGCTCCGCATCGGGACCATCGCCCGTAGCCAGTTTGCGTGCCTCCCATGCGTCCAGCGAAGTCTCGCCTCGAATCCTTGCCCCGACCTGCTTCCAAGCCAGTTCACTGAAGTCACTCGATACGCCCACCCGCTCGACCAGAGCGTGGCCCACATTGATATAGAACTCGAAGGCAACAGAAAACTTGTCATCCATCAGGCGGGTGGAGATGAAGACGCATTGTGAATCGCCGAGATTTAAGTTGCGGTGGCAAACCGCGTTGTCACTAAGGGTGACGTCATATCGGTCGGCGATCAACGTTTCCTCGCCATGGGATACGGTGAGCGGTACGAAGTAGTAAGCTTTACGTTCGAGCGCTCGGGCAACTTTGGCCGGAACCGCCGCAATCATGCGCTCCAGATCGATGGAAGTCACAGCAGTCTCGCCGGCCACGGCGTAACAAATTCCATTGCCGGCTTGGGACACCGGTGTCAGCCGGACCACCTCGGCGGGACTTCGCGTGATTGCTGGCGCGGCCTGTGACATATTTGTTTCTTTTATACACTAGCGGCAAGTCCACACTGCGGAGGCTAGCAGCGAGCCGGCGTGGTCAGAGCCCGGGAACCGAGGACAGTTGATCCCGATTCTGTAAGAATTAGCGGTGTGAGAGAAGCCTTTGGAATGGAACCGCTTGCAATGCTTGGCTCTATTCTAGGCTATTGATTCTACAGTACTTGAATCGGCATTTGGGAATGAGCATCTGGTCCGATTCCAAGCTCCGGGAGCCCCACTGGTACGGCGTGCTGGCGCGGGTTTTGCTGGTCACCGTTGTCTGCACGCTGCTCGTTTTTGCGGTGAGTCTGTTGGTGGGGATCGTCGGAACGGTCATCGCGTCGCGTTTACACGGGACGCGCCCTGACATGACTGTCGCCTATCGTCACATCGCTTGGCCGACGGCGGCAATTGCCGGCCTGATCATGTTCGTACTGGCTTTTGCCATGGAGATCCAGCATTATCGGCAAGCCAAAGCTCTGGCGTCAATTTCGCGGGCCAGCTGATTGTAATCTGATCAGCGCCGAAGACTTAATTCTGCTCAGTCCTTGCCGAACCACGGTTCTGCTGTCCCGGCAAGGGTTCTCGTGCCATCGGCCTCACGCTACAATCAGAGGATGCCCCCTCGGATTGCGATTCCGGTTCCTCACTCGGGCGACCCCGAGTACGCCGACCGTGCCCTGCCGCAATACCAGCGCGCGGTAATGATGGCGGGGGGAAGACCCATCCGCGTACCGCTCGATCTGACGCCTGCCGAAGTGATGAAGATCATCGAACAGTGCGATGGGGTGCTGTTACCTGGCAGTAAGGCAGATGTAGATCCCGCGAAGTTCAATGCCGCACGCTGTTCCCAAACCGCGGCCCCCGATCCGCGCCGCGATACCGTCGACGAAGTTCTGCTGCAGGATGCATACAACATGCGCAAGCCCGTGCTCGGCATTTGCTACGGCCTGCAAAGCTTGAACGTTTACCGTAGCGGTTCGCTCATCCAGCACATTCCCGACTCCCTGCCCCAAGACCTGCGAACAACTGTGAATCACGAGGCAGGACGGAAGGTAAAGGTCGCCCACAAAGTCGACATTGCGCCCCAATCGGTGCTGGCGGAGATCGTACGGGGCAGCCTTCCAGCGAAGGTTCAGTTCTCCCGCGGAGAGGATTCGGCCCACCGGAAGCCAGCGGCTTCCCCGGGCGCGAGCGCAACAGTCGTAATTCCAGTAAATTCCTCTCACCATCAATCGGCGGACGTGATCGGAGACGGCCTAAGAGTGGTAGCGCGCTGTCATGAAGACGGCATGGTCGAGGCGCTGGAGGGAACTTCTCTGGATCACTTTGTCATGGCCGTGCAATGGCACCCGGAGCGGTCCGTGGATGACGACGAGCCCTCGCGGGCAATTTTCCGAGCCCTGGTCGAAGCAGCACGGGCTCGGCACCAGCAGCTCACGGGAGAATTCGAAAACCTGAAGTTGTGAACAGCAATGGGCGGAGCAGTTGCACCTCGCACCCGGTTTGAAGCTGGACCGTGGGAGCTGAATCGGGTGCCGCGGGGGCATTCCTTCTGACGAGGATATACCCCGAAGATCAGAATGAGGAGCAGGCGAGAATGACGCAGGAACCAGCGAAGGGTAGTCGCGAAAACGAGGCGGCCGGTGGAAGGAAGATTTGGATGACACTCACCGGGCTGCCGCTAACTTTTAAGTTGGAGTGGCCTTTCCATCAGTCAACGTCGGGAGCAGATTTCTGGGTGTTGCACGGTGATATTCAACTGGAAAGCTCCGCTGGTCTCCACGCCCGGGTGGCGGTAAACCTTTCTGCCACGGTGCGCGAAGTGCTGCCCTCGCTTGAGCCGAAGCATGCTGAGGCACCCGTGATCAACGCGTTGCGCAAAGAAGTCGACCGCAGGCAGATCGAGTTTTTGAAATCGGGCAAGCTGCTGCCGGTCCCGTTCTCAAGCCGGCACTACGATTTCAAGCGCCAGAAGTGGATGTTTGGCAAGGCGTCCGATGAGGTGACTGGGCAGTTCCTGGAGCGCAAGATCTATTGGCAGACGAAATTGGGCGGACCGGCTGCTGCGCGAGTGTGGATTGCTGATCCCACCGAGGCGCAGTATCTGGAGACAACAACACCGCACCTGTTGGAACTTGCGGGTCGGCTGGTTGGGGCAGACGGCCTCATCCGTTTGGAAGGCGAGTGGGCCGAGCCCACCTCTGGACTCAATGGGCAGGGCGAGAAGTTCGAGGCAGCGATGCGGTTGGCGGTCGATGAGTTGGAGAACAAGCATGCGTTTGAGAGGGGTTGAAACGCGACGAGTCCTGAGTTGTGACAGCTCCTGGTCGTGAGAGTAAGTGGATTTGCTTCTTGCCTCGGCCATCAGGCCGACATCCGTGCCTGGCCTCTCTACAGAAACTGCTTTACATTGTCGTAGCGTGCCATATGCTAAGTTGAAGCCGTGGCACCGCAATCGGCGTTGTGGAGCGGAGATCGAAACCAGTTCAGGATTTCTGCGTGGGTTCTCCCGCTGATTGTTTCTCTCCTGCTATTCGCCGGACGCTGCTCGGCGCAGGATCATCCGAACCAACAAAATCAGCCACAATCGAGTCGGCAACAAGAAAACCGAACCGAAGCAAACTCGCCCGCTAAAAATCCCGATAAGCAGATCCCCAACACTCAGCCGGACCCTGGTCAAAAGTCGGGGGACACTTCCCAGCAGAATCCCGCGGAGAGGATTCCGGAGAAGAAAGCCGACAATCCGGGGCCGCTGCAGGTTGTGGCCGGAGCGACGAGGCAGGTGGCTACGACGACATTGATCCGGTTGCGTGACTGGGAGGTGGGCTGGCTGACGGGTCCCCTTGTGGGCAAGGAAGGCCAACTCGTGTCATAGACCGCCCCGAAGCGGCAACGGATTATCTGGAGCAGACATTGACGACGCCGGGCGCATATCGGAAGAGGGCACTCCTCGCCGGGATCAACCAAGCGCGCGGTTGGCCTTCACAGTGGAACGATGGCTGGGGAGGGTATGCGGAGCGGTTCGCGTCGCGCGAGGGACAATTCGTGATCGCCAACAGCTTGGCGGCCCCCGGCAACGCCAAGCTGGGATATGAGGTGCGCTACGACCAGTGCCGATGCGGTGGATTCTGGCCAAGAACTCATCATGCGATCGGGCGAAACTTCGTGACTTACGATCGGAGCGAGCACCAGAGGCGCCCGCAGTGGGCGTTGTATGGAGGGGCGTTCGCCGGAGGTTTGATCTCGACAGCATGGAAGCCGCATCCGCGAGATGCCTTTGCCGAAGGAGGGCGCGCTGTTCTCGGTCAGGCGGGCTGGGGAACACTGCTGAACTTCTTCATCGAATTTGCCGATGACATCAATCGCAAATTGGGAGCGAGGAAGAGACATAATTTAGAGATGCAAAATTCCCCGCTACGCTGAAACCCTTGGCTTGGCCAGCGTGGAGCTCGCGACGAGCAGCCCAAATATGCGGACGAGCATCCGCTTGCTCAGCAACCGCAAGGGGTTAGCTACCTCAATAGCACGTATGCTCCACCGTTGGTGAACAGAATCACAAGATTCATAACGACAAACAGAAGGTCGTAATGCCAGCCCGAAGCTTTCTCGCCCCAGAACCCGGTGTGCCATACGAAGATTTTTTTCTGGATGGCGCCCAGCATGATGAGAATGAGTCCGATCGCGGCGAGTTGAGTAAGAACGCCAAAGGTTACGCCAAGCCCGCCACCGACTTCTGCAATACCCAGGAAAATGGTGAAGCCCTGGCCCATTCCGATACTCTTACCTCGGGTGCCTGGATTTTTTAGGTGGCTGTAGCCACTGGCAACGAAAACCACTCCGATCATGAGGCGCATCAGCAGAAGGCCCAGATCAGTGAATCGCGCAAGTTGAGGAAACATAGACCACTTACGATATGCAGCTGGTTCGATGTCGCGGGAACCCGTCCCCTTGCAGAAAACCCTGATGTGCTCCGGAAGGGGTATAGCCGCTTAAGACTCGGGCACTGCTACGCCTTGCCGTGGATCTTGGCCCACCACCATCGAACGCCGACAAACAGAAAGCGCCAATCGTGGAAAAATTCCGGCGGTTTGCCTTCGAAGGCGTGGCCGACAAATTGGAGGACCCATCCGAAGAGAAACAGAGCCGCGGCATAGATCCATAACCGATGGACGAAAATAGCCGCCAGAAAAAGCGCGACCGAAACAAGAATGGTGGGAATACCCAGGGTGTGGCAAGCCCGGTTTACGGGATGATGGTGACTGTTCGCGTATTGTGCGACCCACTGCTCGTGGCTGCGATCGCCTAACATTGCGCCTCGGATCATACACCCTCAGAAACACCTTTCCCTCCGCAGAACAGTGAACGGGAGATAGGTTCAACAGAATCAAACTCTCGACACCGATGCAGTCAGCGGGGGGAGCTCCCTGGGGAGCTCCCTCACCGTATTCCCATGCGGACTGCCTATGTACGATCGAAACCCTTGACACTTGGATGGGTGCCAGGGGGCGGAGGCGGCGAATCTACCCTGCGCCTTTTTCCGGGTTTCCAGTCATGGCTTGGCAGCTGCGTGTCAATCCGGAAATCGGTACGAGATGGATCAACTCTGCCAGGCGCGCTGGCCACGCTTTATTCGCAGCTCCCGATGCCCGTCCCGGGCCACGGATATCCAGCCGGGGTAGGTTGAGGCGGCCTCTTCCGGCGTGATAGCATCTGAGGTTTTCGCAGGTGATGTTGGGTGGCCCTGTTCCCGTCCTGATCCTCTTCCGGGCCCAGTTCTGTTCCCCAGCCTGCCGAAGGAGTGGAACCCGTGAAAGTCTATTCAGGTGAGAATATCCGCAATGTTGCGATTGTGGGTCACGGACATGCGGGCAAGACCTCGCTGGTCTCGGCCATGCTTTACACGGCGGGCGCAGGCCCGCGCCTTGGCCGCGTGGACGATGGCACCGCCACCACTGATTTCGAGGAGGAGGAAATTGCGCGCAAGATGTCGATTTCGATGGCGGCAGCGTGCGTGGAATGGGGCAAAACCAAGATCAATATTCTGGATACGCCCGGTTTCAGCATGTTTGTTCACGAGGCCAAGATGGTGCTCCCGGTGGTGGATGCGGCCATCGTTGTTGTCGACGGCGTGGCCGGCGTCGAAGTCGTAACCCAGCGGGTTTGGAATTATTGCGAAGAATACAAAACTCCACGGCTGATCGTAGTGAACCGCATGGATCGTGACCGTGCCCATGCCGGGCGTGTGTTGGAGTCACTGAGGAATGGGTTTGGCCGGGACGTGATTCCGATTGAGCTGCCCATCGGCAGTGAGAAGAATTTGAGCGGTGTAGTCGACCTGGTCCGCATGAAGGCTTACACCTATGAACTGGGGGGCAATGGCAAGGGAAAAGAGACCGAGATCCCGGCGAATCTGAAAGCCCAGGTGCAGGAAGCTCATGAGCAACTGGTAGAACTCATCGCCGAGGGCGATGACAAGCTCATGGAAGAGTTCTTTGAGAAGGGCACGATTCCCGAGGAAGATCTGATTCCGGCGCTGCATAACGCCATTCGCGAAGACAAACTTTTCCCTGTGATCTTCAGCTCGGGCCTGGGCAACGTGGGCGCCGACCGGGTGATGGATTTCATTGTCGACTACACCCCTGCGCCTTCCGAACACGAGTGGGTGCAGGGTGAACCGGTGGCCTCTGGAAATGGGGATGCGCCGAAGCGCCATGAAACTGACAACGAGCCAGTATCGTTGTATGTGTTCAAGACCTTGTCGGATGCATTCTCGGGAAGGATTTCCTATTTCAAGGTCTTTTCGGGCGTGTTGAAGAATGATGCAACGCTACAAAACTTCAGCCGCGCATCGCAGGAAAAGCTCGCACATATATCCAGCATGCAGGGAAAGACGGCGATTCCACTGCCCGAATTGCACGCTGGCGATATTGGCGCCGTTGCCAAATTAAAAGACACGCTCACCGGCGACACACTCGGCGACAAATCGGCGCCCATTCAATATCCGCGAGTGAAGTTGCCCGAGCCCGCCATTACGTTTGCTATCGAGCCCAAAAGTCGCGCCGATGAAGACAAGCTGGGGCCGGGCATTCACAAGCTGATGGAAGAAGACGCCATGCTGCGATTTTTCCGCGACGCCCAGACCCAGGAATTCCTGATTGCGGGCACGGGGCAACAACACATCGAAGTCGTGGTCGCCAAACTCAGGAAGCGTTATCACACAGAAGTAATTTTGAAGGCCCCGAAAGTTCCCTATCGCGAGACTATTCGCGGCAAAGCGGACGTGCAGGGACGGCACAAGAAGCAGACTGGCGGGCACGGTCAGTATGGCGACTGCAAGATTAAAGTTGAGCCTCTGCCGCGCGGTGGGCAGTTCGAATTCGTCAACGACATCTTCGGCGGAGCTATCCCTAAAAACTACATTCCCGCTATCGAGAAGGGAATTAAGGATGCCGCGGGCCGCGGATATCTCGCGGGCTTTCCCGTGGTCGACTTCCGCGTGATCTTGTATGACGGGTCATACCATGATGTGGATTCGAACGACATGTCATTCCAGATGGCCGGACGCATCGCCTTTAAGAAAGCGATGGAGCAGGCTAAGCCCACAATCCTGGAACCGGTGATGGCCGTCGAGATCACGGTGCCGGATGACTTTGCCGGCTCCATCATGGGCGATTTAAACAGCCGCCGTGGACGCATCCAGGGCATGGACAACAAAGGCGGCAACACAATTGTGAAAGCCGAAGTACCCATGGCCGAGATGCTGACTTATGGCGCAGACCTGACCTCCATGACGCAAGGCCGCGGCAGCTTCAACATGGAGATGCACCATTACGACATGGTCCCGGGGCAACTGCAAGAAAAAATTATTGAGAAAGCCAAAACGGCACGGGGCGAGGTGAAGGAAGAAGAAGAGTAACGCTTACGAAGTCTTCAGCCGCCGACGGCCTTGGCTAATGTGGCCGGGCACATTGTGGGACTCCGGCCTGGGCCCGACATGGCTGATGGGATTATTGGCGGGATCGCGAAAAGGGAGCGCAGGAATGCTCGTGGCCTTGCGGCAGCCAGCTCGAGACCGGCAGGACGGGACAGGACGGGCCCCGGAGGCAGCTGCCCGCACAAGGTTCGTGGTAATATCCGGCGAGTGGCTACCGCCAAGAATAACCCCAACCTGAATTACAGCCCGGATCGGCTGGTGTCCGCGGCGCCGGTAGAGGATGATTCATCCTTTGAGTTGAAGCTGCGGCCGCAGAGGCTGCACGAGTTCATCGGCCAGACCAAAGTAAAGGAAAACCTGGCGGTAGCGATTGAGGCGGCCCGCTCACGTGGCGAGGCCATGGATCACGTGCTGCTCTACGGGCCCCCGGGTCTGGGGAAGACCACGCTCGCCAACATCATTGCCAACGAACTCGGAGTGTATTTTCAGCAGACCGCCGCTCCATTGCTGCAGATCAAAGGCGACCTTACGGCGATCATCACCAACATGCAGGACAAGCAGGTCCTCTTCATTGATGAGATCCACCGCCTACAGCCGGTGCTCGAGGAACTGCTCTATTCCGCGCTGGAAGATTACAAGCTCGACATCATTATTGGGCAGGGGCCCTCGGCCCGCACCCACACCTTGGAAGTAAAGCCGTTCACGTTTGTGGGCGCCACCACCCGGGCAGGGTTGATTTCGGCGCCGCTGCGGTCGCGCTTTGGGATCGTGCTCCGGCTGGAGTTTTACACGCCGGAAGATTTGCTGGTGATCGTGAAGCGATCAGCCGACATTCTAGGAGTGGTGATCGACAAGCCGGGCGCTATGGAGATTGCAAGCCGTTCCCGAGGAACGCCGAGAATTGCAAATCGGCTCCTGCGCCGGGTGCGTGATTTTGCTCAGGTGCGCGGCGGGGGCAAGATTGACCAGCCCACGGCAAAGTCCGCGTTGCTGATGTTGGAAGTGGACCACTATGGCTTCGACGAAGTCGACCGCCGCCTGCTGCTTACCATCATCGAGAAATATCAAGGCGGCCCAGTGGGCGTAAACACGCTGGCCGCTGCGTTGGCGGAAGAGCCCGATGCGATCGAAGAGATCTACGAACCTTTTTTGATTCAGATCGGCTTTCTGAATCGCACTCCGCGCGGGCGCGTCGCCACTCAATTGGCATACGAGCATTTTGGGATCACGCCGAATCGCCGCCAGAGTTCATTGTTCTGAATGTAGTGCAACATTGAAGGTCAGCGCTGCGCCTCCAGCAACCGCAAGAACGCACGGCCGGCATGGATGACGACCTCGTTCGCTAAACCTCGCAACATCGTTTTCCAGTTTCGTGGAGAGCCAGGATAGTGTATGTTGCTGTTTCCTCGCGAGGGGGCGGGGACCCGTGAGGATAGTTTGCGCTCAGGACGAGACCTCAGTCGGTCATTTCAAGCGCGGTTGAAGTCTCTGTTGGCAGTTGCGCTCGCGCTGCCTGCTGGACCTCTATACGCTTTGGCCGCGTCCCCGCCGGGAGATCAAGCACGGGCAGCAGTCGGGTCGCCGCGCACCGCCGATGTGGTGAATTTCGGCGCGGTCCTGAATCCGGCATCGGAGCAAAACGACGCTTCCTGGCAGCCCCCCGCCGCTCAGAGCGCCGGCTCTTCGCAAAATCCCGCTCCCGGACAGAATCCAACGACCACGCCGCAGAATCCCCCCACTGCTCCCCAGGCGAATCCGACTCCGCCGGGACAGAAGCCCGCGCCAAGCAATGAGTATCCATCTCCGTCAGCGCAGGAGCCCGAGCCAGAGGTCAAGAATCCGGAAACGCAACCGGCACCAAAGTCTGACCTCACCTCGGCTTCCCTGACGATCCCGCGGCTTAGTACAGCGCCAGCCTTGGAAGATTTTCTGACCATGAAGCCCCAAGGAGAGGCCGCCCTGCAGATGGCGAAGGTAACCGGCTTCGCGCAGCGCAACCCGCATGACGGCGACAAAGTTTCCGAGCCAACCGAAGCCTATCTGGGATACGACCGGAAGAATCTCTACGTTGTATTCGTCTGTTTTGATGATCCCAAGAAAGTCCGCGGCCGTATGTCTCGCCGCGAGGACATTTACGACGACGACAATGTCGAAGTCATGCTCGATACTTTTCACGACCGCAGACGCGCCTATGCGTTTCAGACCACTCCACTCGGAGTGCAGTGGGACGCCATCTGGACCGAGGCCTCCCGTGAAGAAACCAACGGGAATTTCGACATTTCTTTCGACACCGTGTGGAAGTCGCGGGGGAAGACAACCGACCGCGGCTACATCGTGTGGATCGCGATTCCATTCAAGAGTCTGCGTTTCCCGGCGACAGAAAAGCAAACTTGGGGCGTCATTCTCTACCGCGGCATCGTACGCAAAAATGAGGATTCATTTTGGCCGCACATCTCATACAAAATAGCCGGGCGTCTGGGACAAGCTGCGACGCTGCACGGCCTGGAAGGAATTTCGCCCGGCCACAGCATCGAACTCATCCCTTACGGAATCATGCGCGGCTTCCGCGCCCTTGATACCCGCGATCCCAGCGATCCCTATTTTCAGCATGCCGTCGGCCAGGGACAAATCGGCATGGATGCCAAGTTCGTGATCCGCGACCACTTCGTCGTCGACATGACGGCGAATCCCGACTTCAGCCAGGTCGAATCGGAAGATCCGCAAATCACCGTGAACCAGCGTTTTGCCGTGTATTTTCCGGAGAAGAGGCCTTTTTTTCTCGAGAATGAGGATTACTTCCGCACTCCCCTCGACTTATTTTTCACCCGCAATATCGGCGATCCGTCCGCCGGAATTCGCTTGACCGGCAAGCAGGGCCCGTATTCGGTGGGGCTGATGTCAACCGACGACCGCAGTCCGGGCCTGCGTGTCCCGGATCGTAATCCGCTCTCGGGAACGCGCGCCTACTTCACGATTGCCCGCGCGAGCCGCGACATCTTCAAGCAATCGAGCTTGGGCGTGATTTATACGGACTGGGAATATCCCGCGGCCAGAGAGTTCAACCGCATCGGCGGAGTGGACACCCGCTTGAAGTTCAATCCCAACTGGACCTTGGAAGGTCAGGCCGTCGTAAGTTCGAGCCAATTCGGCGCGAATTACTATGCCGGTCCGGCGGACAAGCTCGAACTCAAGCGCGACGGTCTGCACTTTACTTACGACGCCATGTACGACGACATCAGCCCTAGCTTTGTGACTGTGCCTGGCTTCGTAAATCGTACGGATATTCGCTATTCCTACCAGGAGGCAGACTACCGGTTTCGTCCGAAGAAAGGCTGGATTGTGGACTGGGGTCCGACCCTGATGAACCGCTACGTCTTTGATCACACCGGGCTGCGGCTGGATACAGATTACACTCCTTATTTGGCGATTCAGGGCCGCGGACAGACATTCATTTTTCTATTTCCCTATGAAGAGTTGCGGGAGCGGCTCCGTCCCCGGGATTTTGCCGCCTTGGGCGTTACCGCCACCGAGAATCAGGATTACCAGGAGCGCAGCCGCGGAGCTTCCATCCAGACCAGCTACTTCCCTAAAGTGACACTGGGTGCGAGCTATCGCTGGGGAGACGGAGTGAATTTTGTGCCTTCGTCAACTCTGCTGCCGCAGTCGATGCTGGGGAGGTCGGACACGGGCACCGCCACGCTCTCGCTGCGTCCTGTTCGTCCGCTCAAGATCGAGAACACGTATCTGTTCGAACGCCTGCGAACCATTCCTACAGGGTCCGGAATCTTCAACAACCACATCCTGCGCAGCAAATGGAACTGGCAGTTCAGTCCCCAGCTCTCGGTGCGCGTCATCCTGCAATACAACTCAGTCCTGGCTAATACGCCGTGCGACAGCGCGCTGCCCTCGTGCGTGGCGGCAACGGCCGCATCTTCTACCTATCTGCCGACGTCGAAACAATTCAATGCCGACTTCTTAATCACCTATCTGGTGCATCCCGGCACCGCGATCTATGTCGGCTATAACAGCGACCTGCAGAACCTGAATCGAAATTTGGACGTAGACCCCACCTACGGCCTGCACAGTTCCAAAGGCTACAGCAATGACAGCCGGCAGTTTTTCGTGAAGGTGTCCTATCTATTCCGCTTTTAAACAATCCTGACTTCAGCGGATACTGAAAATCTCCGTAATTAATTTTGGTCAATTTGAAATCCACAAAGCCTCGCCGGGAGAAGCGAGAGTGCGAGAGAGGACATGGATGAAACCGCAACCCGGGAAACGCTTGTCAGAACGATGAGATTCTCGCTCCAGGTGCTCGCCTACAGGGCCCGCAATGAACGTGGAGGTACAGGTGAAGTCGCGGTAAAGGGAAATCGAAAAGGCCTCCGAGCTCTTGCCGCAATCGGCTCAGGCCTTGCTGAATTAACCACAGCGGTCCGCTGATCCTCTCGTGCCTCGAGAATGGGTGGCCGGAGCCCCTCAAGCTGACCTCCTGCCGCTAGCGCCGCTGGCGGCGGCGTTTGCTGAATCCCGCGGCCTTCCGGTAGAATCTAATGATTCGTATCGAGGTCTGAATATCCTATGAAACCAGCTATTCATCCGGCTTATAACGAAGTGCGCGTCCATTGCGCCTGTGGCAATGCCTTTGTCACTCGCTCCGCCCATCGCGGCGACATCAGCGTTGAAATCTGCTCGGCGTGCCATCCGTTCTTTACCGGCAAACAGAAGTTGATGGACACGGCCGGCCGCGTGGAGCGCTTCCGCCGCAAGTACGCCAAGAAAGACAGTGCTGCGACTGTGCCCGCAAAGAGCTGACTCTCCACGAGAGGAATCGTCCAAAATCAACCCTCGCCCTTTGGCGGGGGCTTTTGCTTGGAATGACCGTTACAATAGAGTTCGCCATAATGGGGAAGGGCCAGGCTAATCCTGGCATGCCGGTAAGGCTGAACATAGTCGAAGAACGCTGCCCAGGTCGGGATTGGAAAGGACCTGGCTTCTCAACCGGCGCGAAATTCTATGCAGCTTTGAGGGGGCCCGGCCTTCAGCCGGGCCGTGGCGGTTACAGAAGCAATGCGGCTTTAGCCGCTGAGGGAGGCTTTCCTCGCCGACATGCGCAAGTTCTGGGACAACTCGGCAGGCTCGTGGGGCGCGGGAGCCCCCACCGGCGAGGCACCATTGCTGAAGCCCGTCCCCACAAGTCTTTCGATCGGGGCCATCAACATCTCCCCCGCAACCGTCCTCGCCCCCATGGCCGGAGTGACCGACACTGTGTTCCGCCGCTTCATCCGCAACCTTGGCGGGTGCGGCCTGATCATGACCGAGTTCACCTCGGCCGACGGTGTACTCCGCAAGAAAGATCAGAAGGCCAAACGCTACCTGCACTTCCACCAAGACGAGCATCCCATCTCTGCCCAGCTTTTTGGTAGCGATCCCTGCGTCATGGCAGACGCCGCCTGCATGGTCGAAGATCTGGGCTTCGACCTCATCGATCTGAATCTAGGCTGCCCCGCGAAAAAAGTCGTGAAGTGCAACGGAGGCTCCGGCCTGCTGCGCGATCTACCCGCCATAGGAAAGATCTTCGCGGCCGTCCGCGCGGCGGTGACGATTCCGTTCACCGTGAAATTCCGCGCGGGATGGACCGACGAAGAAATCGTCTGCGTCGAGCTGGCCAGAATGGCGGAGGACTGCGGCCTCTGCGCCGTAGCTCTCCACGCCCGCACTCGCGAACAGGGATACAGCGGCAACGCCCGCTGGGAGTGGATCGCCGCCGTCAAGAACGCCGTAAAGATTCCTGTAATCGGCAACGGCGACATCCGCACCCCCGAGGATGCCTGCGCCATGGTCAGCCAAACCGGCTGCGACGCCGTAATGATAGGCCGCACCGCCCCCTCAAATCCCTGGATCTTCCGCCAAATCCAACAGTACTGCGCGGCGCTCGAAACTTACGAAGTAGGTCTCAGCGGTGGGCCCAGCAACCGCCATGTGGGGACAGCCGCCTCCGGCTATCCGGTCGAGCACGGCTCGACAGCTGTTGATATCGCCAGAAGCTTCGATGTCGAGACGACCACCAAAGGGCGCGACTTCACAAGCCCCGAAAAAACTCGAGATTCGTATCAGGGCACGACTTTTAGTTTTGAGCCTGCCCTGAGCAAGCAAAACGAGTCGCAGGGTGCCACAAACGCCAGCAGATTGACGGCTTTAGCCCCTGAGGGACTTTGCCAGGGCAACACTCGCGCCTTCGGCGCGCTTGCCTACGACCAGCCCAGCGAGCTCGACCGCTACCAAATGATCCGCACCTACTTCCAGATGCTGATCGAAGAAGAACTCCCCGACGCCGTAGGCAAGATGAAGCAGTTCGCCTCCTGGTTCACGCACGGAGTTCCCGGCGGTGCAGGCCTGCGCAAAGCCATCTACGAATCGAAGAGCGCGCCGGAGATTTTGGGCCGCGTAGAAGAATTCTTCGAAGCTCGCCTCCAGCCGTGTGGCGCGGCAGCGCCTGCGAAGGCTGATTCAGACCTTGCTGTGCTTAGATAACGAACCTGAGATAACGAACTGGCCGCGGTTGCGAATCTTTGACCTAAAAGAATAGACGTCATTCCGACAGCCCGCGCTTTGCTTCGGGGGCGGAGAAATCTCAGTCTCATCTGCTTATGGGGAAAGGGTCGCGTCTTGCTTCCGAGCAGAATCCGCTGGTTTTCGTTAGGTCATGGCAAACTTTTTCAGATGATCCCCCTCACCACCATCTTCCCCAACCCATCCCTCTCCACATACGCCCACGGCGTCTTCGCATCGTGGGTAAACACCGTCAACCACTTCCCCGGCACCGACTGTGCGTAGTACTGCTTCTTGCTCTCGATAGTCTGAAGCGGAAACAGATCGAAGGCCATTCCCCAAACCAGATCAATGTGCGCGGTGGTTGGAATCAAGTCGGAGATGTAACACGCGGTCAGGCCGCCGCTGGTGACGACCACCGCTTGCATATGCGCGGTGTGACCGGGGAAGGCTTTCACTGAAATGCCAGGAACTATTTCCTGGTCACCCTTGAGCAAAGTCATCTGGCCACTCTGAACCAACGGATCGTAATTCTCAGGGACGTAGCTAATCGCATCACGTAGCGAAGGCTGTCGAGCATACTGCCATTCGCCCTCCCGCACATAATATTTTGCGCGCGGAAAAGTGGGGACGATTTTGCCATCTTGGTTGCGGACAGTATTCCAGCCGCAGTGATCGAAGTGCAGGTGGGTGTTGATGACGATGCCGATATCTTCCGGAGAAATCCCGCCAGCCGAGAGGTTGTCGAAGAGCTCGGCGGGCTGGCCAAAAATCTTTACCATGCGCTCCGATAACTTGTTGCCCATACCGGTTTCGACCAGCACGTTCTGCTTGCCCGTGCGGATAAGCAGAGAGTTGAGCCCCGCAGTTACGTAGTTCTTTTCGTCCGAGTCGACTTTGCGCGACCACATCGCTTTCGGAATCACGCCGAAGAACGCGCCACCATCCAATGGGTAAGTGCCGTCAGAAAAAATTGTCAATTCGAAGTCGCCGACCATAATCCGATGCATGCCCCAAGTTTGCCATATCAGGAAACACCACGGACCTGCAGACGATGAAGCCGCAGAAAGCAGCCCACGGCGTGAGCCGTGGAAGGGAGCTTGGGCTCGGCCAAAGCCCGGAGAGAGGCGAAAGAAATAGAACAAACCAACCTTTCTTCCCCAGTGCCCCCAATCGCGATGGATTTTGCTGAAAACGACTACATTCAGGATCTCCAGAGATTTCCCCCCCCGTCGCCTCAAAACCATGGAATATCCCACCTTGCTTCCACGCATAAACTCAGCCGCTCAGGGTCAAAGGCGGAGGCGGTACAGCGAGCCAGGGCTACGACAGGCCTAACTCCCGTGTTCTCTGGACTTTGCCCGCATTCCATAGGTCGAGGCGGAGGGGTGGCGCCGCATCACGCAAAAAATCCCAGATTGGCATGCGCACTGTCCACAACCGTCCGTACCTTTCTTGGCGTCGGTCGCCGCGAATCCTCCTCTACCGTCTCGCATCTAAAGCATCGGTACTAAATAGTTAACAGAGCGAGAGCACACCCCATGATTCAAATCAGAAGAAGCAACGAACGCGGCGGCGGAGATCACGGCTGGCTGAAGACGCATCACACCTTCAGCTTCAACGATTACTGGGATCCGAAATGGATGGGATTCCGTTCGCTGCGCGTCATCAACGAAGATTGGGTCGCGCCTCATAACGGCTTCCCAGCACATCCGCACCGCGACATGGAGATCATCACCTACATCCTCGAAGGCAAACTCGAACACAAGGACAACCTCGGGACGGGCTCAGTAATTCTGCCCGGCGACGGCCAGCGCATGACTGCCGGCAGCGGCATACGCCACAGCGAGTTCAACCCGTCGAAAACCGAGCCGGCGCACCTTCTGCAAATTTGGATTGTGCCGGAGAAGGACGGCTTGCAGCCCAGCTACGAACAGAAGAGTTTTCCGGAAGCTGAGAAGCGCGGCAAGTTGCGGGTGATTGCTTCGCGAGACGCGCAAGATGAATCGGTGAAGATTAATCAGGATGCGAGGCTCTACGTCTCACTGCTCAAAGCGGGCGAGGAAGTCGTGCATGAGTTTGGAGAAGGACGTCACGGCTGGCTACAGATAGCGCGCGGAGCCGCAGAGCTGAACGGTCATACATTGGCCCAGGGCGACGGTGCCGCCATCAGCGCAGAAAAAAAGTTAAGCATCAAGGGCGCCGAGGACGCGGAAGTATTGTTGTTTGATCTAGCGTAAGCACTGATCCGCAATTCATTGCCACGGATTGATGCGGGCAACACGGATCTCTTTTGTTTTGCGGACAAAAACCAAGGTCAGCGTTTCGCCTTGGCTGGTTGCTTCTCTCCGACGCGCTTGCTGATCGCAAACGTCATCTTGCCAAGGCGTTTGTCGGCCTCAACGATTACGTGGTCGCCGTTCAAGACTTCGCCGTCGAGAATCTTCAACGCCAGCGGATCCTGCACTAACTTCTGGATAGCCCGCTTCAACGGACGTGCGCCAAAGTTCGCATCGTAGCCCTGCGCGAATAGCAGTTCTTTCGCTGCGTCCGTGAGCTCAAGCGAAATCTTCCGGTCAGCCAGCAAGCGACGCACATCTTCAAGGCGAAGCTCGATGATCTTGACCAGTTGCTCCTTGCCGAGCGGGTGAAAGACGATGATGTCGTCCACCCGATTAAGGAACTCGGGCTTGAAGTGAGCGTGCAAAGCCTCCAAGACCGGTTTCAAGGCCTCTTCGAAATCACGATCAGAACGCACCCCTTCGGCTTGCAGATACGACGATCCGATGTTCGAAGTCATGATGATGATCGCATTCTTGAAGTCGACGATGCGGCCTTTACCGTCAGTGAGGCGGCCATCATCCATTATCTGCAACAGAACGTTGAACACATCGGGATGTGCTTTCTCGATTTCGTCGAAGAGCACAACCGAGTACGGACGGCGACGGACCTGCTCGGTGAGCTGCCCCCCCTCTTCGTAACCCACGTATCCGGGAGGCGCCCCGATCAAGCGGGCAACCGAATGTTTCTCCTGATATTCAGACATGTCAATGCGGATCATGGCATGCTCGTCGTCGAAGAGAAAGTCAGCAAGGGCGCGAGCGACTTCGGTTTTGCCGACACCGGTTGGACCGAGGAAGATAAATGAGCCAATCGGACGCTTCGGATCGCTGAGTCCGGCGCGCGAGCGGCGGATGGCGTTGGCGACACGTTCAAGAGCCTCGTCTTGGCCGACAACACGGTGGCGCAACCGCTCTTCCATTGTGACCAGCTTTTTGACTTCGCCCTCCAGCATTTTGGAGACTGGGATGCCAGTCCATTTGGAGACGATGCCCGCGACGTCTTCTTCGTCAACTTCTTCCTTGAGCATGCGCGAGCCCTGACTCTCCATTTGTTTCGTGAGCTTGGCGAGTTCGTCTTCCGCCTGCCGGATGAGGCTGTAACGGATTTCAGCTACGCGCTGCAGATTGCCTTTGCGCTCTTCGGCCTGCTCTTCAATCCTCAGCTTCTCGATGCGTTCTTTCAGTTCGCGAGTGCGCGCGATCAGGTCCTTCTCTTTTTTCCAGTTAGCCTTAAGTGTGTTCGCTTTCTCGCGTATCTCGGCCAGGTCACGGTCGATGATGGCAACCCGCTCCTTGGAATTGGGATCGCTTTCTTTCTTGAGCGCCTGCTTTTCGATTTCGAGCTGTGTGACTCTGCGCTCGAGCTGATCAATGTCGGTGGGCATGGAATCGATCTGGATGCGCAGTGAGGCGGCAGCTTCGTCGATGAGATCGATGGCCTTGTCAGGGAGAAAACGGTCCGAGATGTAGCGATGCGAGAGGGTGGCAGCCGCGACGATGGCGGAGTCTTTGATGCGCACGCCGTGATGCACCTCGTAACGTTCCTTCAAGCCGCGCAAGATTGCGATGGTGTCTTCGACATTGGGCTCGCCGACAAAGACAATCTGGAAGCGGCGTTCGAGGGCGGCGTCTTTTTCGATGTATTTACGGTACTCATTGGCCGTGGTGGCGCCGATGGCGCGTAACTCTCCGCGGGCCAGCGCGGGCTTGAGCATGTTGGAGGCGTCGATGGCGCCCTCGGCGGCTCCTGCTCCGACCAAAGTGTGAAGTTCGTCGATGAAGAGAATGACCTGACCCTGGGAATCTTCGATTTCCTTGAGAACGGCCTTCAGACGGTCCTCAAATTCGCCGCGATATTTTGCCCCCGCGAGCATGGCACCGAGGTCGAGCGCGACCACGCGTTTGTTCTTAAGCACCTCAGGCACATCGCCCGAGATGATGCGCTGGGCTAGGCCTTCGACAATCGCGGTCTTGCCTACGCCCGGTTCGCCGATGAGCACGGGGTTGTTCTTGGTGCGGCGGGAAAGAACTTGGATCACTCGACGAATCTCTTCGTCGCGGCCGATGACTGGGTCGAGCTTGCCGCGGCGGGCTTGCTCCGTCAGATCGCGGGCGTAGCGCTCGAGAGCCTGGTACTTGGCTTCGGGGTTCTGGTCCGTTACTTTCTGCGACCCACGGACTACGGTCAGAGCTTTGAGGATGGCGTCGTAGGTTGCGCCATGACTCTTGAGAATCTGCTGGGCCGCATCCTTGAGGTGCGTGGCTGCCAGCAAAAGGTGCTCGGTGGAGACGTATTCGTCTTTAAAATTCGAGGCCTCCTTGAACGCCTGGTCGAGCAGCTTGTTGGCGGCATTCGAGATGGTGGGCTGCGCCGCTTCTCCGGAAACTTTTGGAAGCTTGTCGAGTTCAGGACGGAGATCGCTAAGCACGGCCTGCGGGCCGATGCCGATCTTTTCCAGGATTGGGGGAACGATTCCCGCTTTGTCTTCCATCAAGGCCGTGAGCAGGTGGACCGGCATCAACTCTGCATTGCCGTGCTCAGACGCGAGTTCGCTCCCGCGCTGGACCGCTTCCTGCGCCTTTACGGTGAATTTGTCCCAACGTATGGCCATAACTTGTTCCTCTGATTTCTGGTGGTTCTGAGCGCAGCGAATGATGTAAAAAGAATGGGAGGCGGTCACTTTCTTCCGCCTCCCGGTTTCTCAGATTGCTGTCCTTCGGTGGCTGAAGCCGACGGTTAGCTTGGGTCTTGGCGGCACGACTTACAGTTGTGCCCTCCCCAATACAACTTATGCGGCTTTGCTGGGGCCCTTGCTCTCGATGGTTTTCTGCCCTGCGCTCTGGCCTACGTTCACCTTGATCTGCTTGGGCTTGGCTTCGGCCTTCTTGGGCAGAGTGATCTTCAAAACGCCTTTGTCGTAGTCAGCCTGGACTTTTTCGGCGTCTACGGTGGGAGGAAGACTGAAGGTGCGGGTGAAGCCGCCGTATTGACGCTCCACACGGCGATAGTTCTCTTCCTTTTCTTCCTTTTCGATCTTGCGCTCGCCGTGCACGGTGAGAGTGTTGTTTTCGATGCGCACATCGATGTCTTTCTCGTCGATGCCCGGTACTTCGATCTTGAGCGTGACGTTATGCTCGTCCTCGTAAACGTCGACGGCCGGGGCGAAGCTCGAGCCGATCAGAGACTCATCCTGGCTATTGCCCTGGGTTTCGCGAAATAGGCGGTTCATGCGGTCTTGCAGGGTGGAAAACTCACGGAAAGGTTCCCAGCGTGTAAGTACGGTCATGGCTAAATTCCTCCTTCAGAAGTCCTTAATTTGTTAAGAACTGACGTTGTTAAGAAGCTCGGGACAGCGGGCTTCGTTCACCTATCAGATGCCTGGTTAGCGTAAAAGAAGCATAAAAGCTGAGTGCATTGTTGTCAAGTACTACTTAGGATGCATTTTCAATTACTTACATGCGCTATCACGCACTTTAGGTACGACGTTTCGGGCACATTCAGCAGCACCGGATGGTCCTTTGCCTGCCCGCGCAACTCGACGATTCGCAGGCCTCGGTGGGCATCGCGCGAAGCCTCGGCAAGCATTTGAACGAAGTCGGCTGGGCTGACATGGTATGAGCAGCAACAAGTCACAAGCAGACCGCCGGGCCGGAGCATTTTGAGAGCGCGAAGATTTAGCTCTTTATAACCACGCAGAGCAGTATCGAGGTCGCGCTTCGACTTGGCGAATGCGGGAGGGTCAACGACGATGGTGTCGTAACGGCGTCCCGAGCCGGCATAGTCCCGGAGAAGGTCGAAAGCATTGGCTTCGATCCATGCAATGTCGCGATGATTCAGGGCTGCGTTCTGGTCGGCCATTTCCAGCGCCGGACGGGAACTATCGACGCCCGTGATGGAAGAGCAGCCTGGAGCCAGGTGCAGGGCGAATCCGCCCTGATAACAGAAGACGTCGAGCGCCTCTCCGCCGGCATATAGAGCAGCGGCGGCGTAATTCTCCCGTTGATCGAGGAAGGCGCCGGTCTTCTGCCCTCGGAGTGCGTCATAGTGAAACTGGACGCCGTTCATGGTGAAGATGGCGGTCGCTCTTTCGCCGTGCAGCCGGGAGGAATCACGCGGCGGCAGCTGTTCGAGCTCCCGTATTCGCGGATCGACGCGTTCGAAGATAGAAGCTGGCTGTAAGCGAGCGGCCAAGTCAGAAATGATGGTTTCGCGAACTTGCGCGGTATCCATCGCTTGGGTGAGGATTTGAACCGAGAGTACGTCGTTGTAACGATCGACGATGAGGCCAGGCAGGAAGTCGGCTTCGCTGAAGATGACCCGATAGGCATCGGTATCGCGGATGAGGGGTTCGCGATAGCCAATCGCCGCAGCAATTCGCTTGCGCAGCAGAGCCGGAAGATCCGCGACAGGCTCGCGGGAAATGAGGCGAATAGCGATCTGCGAGGCGCTGGAATAGAGCGCCATACCGAGCGCCTGGCCGCGATGGTCTGTGACTGTGATGAGAGAGCCGGGAGAAACTCCCTCCGCGGAAACAACGTCGGAGCGATAGACCCAGACGTGGCCGTCTTGAAGGCGGGCCGCGCCGCGAGCGGAAACTTTCACCGTAGGGAGGTTCGCGGCGCTTGCGGTAATCCTTTTAGACATGATGAAATCTTAAACCGCGACTCTTCCTCAAGGATGGAACCCGGTCGCCCCAGCTCAGGCGATGCCCTTCGAAACGCACGGTGATCTAAGAAGTTGTAGGAGAACTTTAGCTTGCGGCTTGCTCAGTCGCAGCTGGAGCGGCGCGCTTGGTATGAGATGCGGCAGCGCTGGCTTCGGCCCGCGCAGCATCGAGGTCGGCTTGCAGGGCATCGAGGACGACCATAGGGAGTTCCGTACCCCATGCTTCCAAGTCGGTCTCGTCCCAGCTTCCGTTCAGGCGAATAGCGTCCGCAAGGTCTACGGGAAAGGCCGCGTGATACTCGCCCTCACGGATGAGGATATCACCGACCTGCCGCCCGTTATGAACGTCGTAGACCCGGCGAGTGGATTGGCCCTGGCTCTTGATGAAGCAGAGGTAGGTCTCTCCCGCTTCGCCATACTCGCTGCGGTAATACCAGGCCTGTTTGGCGTCCATTTTGGGATGATGGCGGCGAGGACGCGCTGCCACCGGCTTATTCGCGGCGAGTTCATGGGCAGGATTGAAATAGAGGATGCGCTGACAGGAATCGCATACGACAGCGTGCTGCCCAGTGCGGACCTCATTGTAGGTCTGTGGGCGCAGCATGACCTGGCATGTCGTGCACTTGTGATCAAACGCTTCCGAAATGCCGGTTCCGCGGAATTTGGCGACTCGTTCGTAGTGGCGCAATAGGTCGGCATCAATTCCCCCCCGCAGTTGGTCACGTTGGGCGCGCCATTCGGTCAGTTGCTTTTGATCTTCCGCGGTTCGTTGGTGGGCGTCGGCCGTCTCTTTCTCGATTTCGGCAGTCTCGGCCTTCAGTTCAGCCTGTGCGAGTTTTACTTCTTTTTCGCGAGCATCCGTGTTCAACATGAGCTCGAGAATCTTGTCCTCAGCGGCGGCAATTTCTTTCTCCGCGAATTGAATCTCATGCAGAAGCGCTTTGTATTGATCGTTGGTCTTTACCTCGAGCGACTGATCGCGGTATTTGGAGATTTTAGCGCGAAAATCCTGAATGGAAGTCTCCTGCTTGCGGCGGGCTGCTTCATCAGCCTTGACGCTGGCTTGCGCCCTTTCCAATTGAGCTTTGGTGCCGGCCAGTTTCTGTTCGATAGCGGCGACACGCTTGGGCAATTCGGCGATTTCCTCCTGCAGGCGGCGCATTTCCTTGTCCGCGTCTTGCAGTTTCAACAGGTTTTCGATGTCAGGAAGCATCGGGGAATGAAGCTGCCATCATTTTAGCACCTGCATGCCGCAATTCGACCGAAGGACACGACTGGTGGCGTTCTCAGGGTGTACACTCATCCGGCGGTTCTTCCTTCTGCGGCATCTTGCAGGCAGTCAATTCTCTTGGCAGGAGTCCCTGGTGAAGCGTTTTGCGCTCATTGTTGTGCTCGCCCCACTGCTGGTCCTAACGACGCCCTTCGTGGTTCCGCCGGCTGCGGGACAATCTTCCGCGCCGCAAGGCGTACAGCCGCTCACCATTGAAAGCATCTTCGCACCCGGTGGTTTAACCGGACGTGGCCCCGAATCCATGGAGTGGAGTCCGGACGGCACGAAACTTTCATTCGTCCAACGGGATGGTGACGGCGAAAAAGGCGAGCTTTGGTATGTGGATGCGGCCACCGGCGAAAAGAAAGTATTGGTCAGCGCCGCCAAGCTGGCGTCACTGGCTCCCGATTACAACAAAGTCACCAACGAGCGGGAAAAAGAGCGCCTTACCCGGTATCACGTAGCCGCCTACCTGTGGGCTCCGGATTCGAAGCATCTGATCTTTGATTCGCAGGGACAGCTTTGGCTCTATGACTTGAACAGCGCCACCGCAGTGCAGTTCACATCGGCTCCCGACCCCAGCGGAGACCCTAAGTTTTCTCCGGACGGCAGCCATGTCTCATACCTGCGCAAACATAACTTGTATCTACGACCGGTGAACGGCAAAGATGAAAAGCAACTCACCAAAGACAAAGCTGACAACCTGTTCAACGGCGATATCGACTGGGTTTATGCCGAAGAGCTGGCGGTGCGAAGCAACTACTTTTGGTCACCCGACAATAAGGAGATCGTATTCCTGCACATGGACGAGACCAAGGTGCCCGCCTATCCCATCACCGATTGGATACCTACTCATGCGACGGTGGACTACGAGAAATATCCCAAGGTGGGAGATCCCAACCCGGTGGTGAAGCTGGGGATCGTGAAGACGGACAACGCCAAGATTCGGTGGATCTCGCTGACTGAGGATCGCGATACCTACATTCCGCGTTTTGGCTGGGTGCGCGCGGGGCTGCTTTGGGCTGAAGTGCTTAATCGCACGCAGGACAAGATGGATTTATATTTCGTGGACGCGAACTCGGGCAAGTCCGCAAAGGTTTTAACCGAGACCAGTCCGGGCGCGTGGATCAACGTGAATGACGACTTCAAGATCCTGAAATCGGGAGACCGCTTCTTGTGGTCGAGCTGGCGCGACGGGCACACGCATCTCTACCTCTACCGTTTTGACAAGCAAAATCCGCTGACGGCGGATGCCAAGCTGGAGCGGCAATTGACCCAGGGCGACTTTGAGGTGCTGGGAGTGCAGGCGGTGGATGACGCGGCGGGCCTTGTGCTGTTCGCGGCGAACCAGGATGACCCGCGGCAGCGGCACTTGTTCTCGGTGAAGCTCGACGGTTCGGGTATGCAGGCGCTAACTCACGACGAAGGAATGCACTTTGGCGAGTTCTCCGACGACGGCAAGCACTACGCCGACACGTACTCGAATGTGCTTGCGCCGCCTCGGCTATCTGTGTGTGCGCTGGGCGCATCGTGCAGCCCGGTGTGGCAAGCGCGCAGCGTGTCCGCTTACGGAGTGAGCGCTCCGAAATTTCTAGAGTTCAAAGCGGACGACGGCAGCACTCTCTATGGGCGTTTGCTCTTGCCGGCGGACTCGCCGGCCGGTGGCAAGATCCCGCTGATCGTGAACATATACGGTGGCCCTGCCGGGCAGATGGTGCTTAAGGGCTGGGGCGGCTCTGGCGAACTCTTCGATCAGATTCTGATCCGAAAAGGTTTCGCCATCTTTGCCGTCGACAACCGCGGGACGCCGGGGCGCGATCGTAAGTTCCAGACTGCGATCCGGCATGAGTTTGGCGCGATCGAATTGCAGGATCAGCTCACCGCGCTGGATCAGCTTTTTGCGCAGTATCCGCAGCTGGATCGGGACCGCATGGCGATTTGGGGCTGGTCGAACGGCGGCTCGATGACGATTTATGCCATGACACACTCGGAAATCTTCCGCGCCGGCGTGGCGGTGGCTCCGGTGACGAATCAACTGAACTATGACACGATTTATACCGAGCGATACCTGGGTTTGTCGCAGGACGACGCGAAAGGATATGCGGAATCCGATGTAACAAAGTCGGCCGCCAAGCTGCACGGGGCGCTGCTGCTGGCCCACGGCACGAGCGATGACAACGTGCACTTCCAGAACAGCATGCAGATGATTGACGCGTTGATCAAGGCCGGCAAGAAGTTCCAGTTAATGGTGTATCCGAATAAGACCCACGGTATTGCTGGTCCCGAGGCTCGCATTCACCTGTTCCATATGATCGAAGATCATTTTGAGCAGGAGTTGAAGTAGAAACGGCAGTACCGAAGTCGCGGGCACCGAGTACTGGGGTCGAGAACCTGAAACCGCAGGGAACAGGAAGGCAGAGCGGAGGCGAGACGGGGTCTACGACCTGTGCTTCTCGGCCTTTTTCGAAAAACTTTCCTTCGAGCCACTTTCTTTAGAAGAGACTTCTTTCGACGAGCCCTCCTTGGAAGATCCCTCTTTCGAGGAACTTTCTGACTTGGGCTTATCTTCCTTCTTGGAGTCTGTGCCGGAACCGTCCGAAGAGGATTGCGCAGAAGACTTCTTCGCGTAATCGGTCACATACCATCCCGAGCCTTTGAACTGCACCGCCGGGGCGGAGATCATCTGCTCGACCGGGCCCCCGCAGTCCGGACATTTCTTGACCATCCGGTCGGAAAATTTCTGGATTTTCTCAAAGCGGTGGTGGCACTTCTTACACTCGTATTCGTAAAGGGGCATGGGGCGTAAGACTTAAATAAGATTCTTGTGAGGGCACTCACGGCTTGCATTTTGATTTTAGGGGTGCAGCTTCACTGGCGTCAATCCAGGCTGCCCAGTCAGGGGCCCAGTCAGGGCTAAACTTTGAATGATAGACTTCGGCGCATGAAATCAACCGTGCACCGATCGGATGAGGCTCAAGCGAGCGACGCCGCGCCCGGGGATCGCAATCGCCGTGACCTTGATCAAGGAGCGGCGCTCTACCTGGTGGGCACGCCCATCGGCAATCTGGAGGACATCACTCTGCGGGCTGTGCGAGTCTTGAAGGAAGTAGATGTGATCGCCTGCGAAGATACGCGGCAGACCCAGAAGTTGCTCAACCACTACGGCATCACCACCCGCACCATCAGCTATCACCAGCATAATGAGATGACGCGCTCAGCAGAACTGGTCAAGGCAATGCAGGAAGGTGGGAGCCTCGCTCTGGTGAGCGATGCCGGAATGCCGGGAATTTCTGATCCGGGATTTCGCTTGGTGTCGCTGGCAATTCGGCACCGTGTGCCGGTTGTCCCAATTCCGGGGGCGGCGGCGTTTCTGGCTGCACTGGTGGCGAGTGGGCTGCCCACGGATTCGTTCCGCTTCAGTGGATTTCTTCCGGCGAAGCGGGGGGAGCGGCGGGCGGCGCTGGAGGCGATCAAGAGTTCGCCGCGCACGCAGGTTTTCTACGAGACTCCCCACAGAATCGTAGAGACTCTGGAAGATGTCGTCGAGGTTCTGGGGGCGCTGCGGCATGTCGTGATTGCGCGGGAAGTGACCAAGCTGCATGAGGAGTTTCTACGCGGGCGGGCGGGGGAGGTGGTGGAGACGTTGAAATCGCGGGATGGAGTGAAGGGGGAGATCACGCTGCTGATTGGTAAGGCTGAGGAAGCGCCGGCTCAGGTTTCTGCGGAGTCACGGGTAAGCGTCCGCCAGAGGGTTGAACAGATCATGGCAGCAGAGAAGGTCGACGAGAAGGCGGCCCTGAAGAAAGCGGCCAAAGAGCGGGGCGTTTCGAAGAGCGCAGCGTATCGGGAGCTGCAGAGGAGCAGGTGAACTGCGCTACTTCCCCGCCAGCTCCCGCTTGACGATTTCACTGACCATCTTGCCATCCACGCGCATGCCAGCTCCGGCGAAGCGGGCCATGACGTTTTTCATCACCGTACCCATATCTTTCATGCCGGGCGAGCCCATTTCAGCAATCACCGCCTTCACCCCAGCGTCGACTTCCGCCTCGCCCGCGGCTTTCGGTAGATAGGCCTCGATGATGCCGATCTCGGCGGTTTCTTTGTCAGCCATCTCCTGGCGTCCGCCCTTGGTGAACTGCTCGACGGACTCCTTGCGCTGTTTGATCAGCGTGGTCAGCACGGCCTGGGATTCTTTATCGTCGAGGGGCGCCATTTTCTCGATTTCGCGGTTTTTCAGCGCGCTCTTGACCATCCGAAGAGTGGACAGGCGCTGCTCTTCGCGCGCTTTCATGGCGGTCGTGATGTCTTTCTGGATCTGGTCGACGAGGCTCATGGTGCGATTATAGCGGTTGGCGTTGTGGACCCTGACCGAATGTTAGGCGGGAAAATATTTTGCACTTCCCCACTGACTCGCCTTATTGGGCCGAGGTGCGAGCTCGAGGACCCTGCTCTTTGTCCAGCATTCGTTGTTCTAGACGGATACGCTACCGAATGCCTATCTCGTGCATCTCATCCCAAGGAGGAAAATCACCATGGGAAAGCTTGCCATTTGGGCACAACTGGAAGCCAAGCCGGGCAAGGAGCAGGAAGTGGAGAAATTTCTCAAGTCCGCGCAACCACTGGCCGAAAAAGAACCGGAGACGATTACCTGGTATGCCATAAAAATGGGACCGTCGAGTTATGGCATTTTTGATACTTTCGCCGACGAGAGTGGCCGGAATGCGCACCTGAAAGGCGAGATCGCCAAAGCTCTTTTTGCCAAGGCGCAAGATCTGTTCGCGAAACCTCCGGAAATTAAAAAGCCCGAGATTCTGGCGTCCAAGTCTGCGCGGGGATAAATTCAGGCGTGCGCATTGCCTGCCTTGAGACTGTTGTGATGAGGGTAAGGCGTTCCTGGTGCAACCATCTGCCAGCTTCCGGTAAACTCCTAGAGACGAGTATTTTCAGGATCTCAAGGACTTTACCGGAATGCTGCGCAAAAATCGTCTTTTTACTCCCGGACCGACGCCCCTGCTGCCTGCGGCGCAAACGGCAATGGCGTCGTTTACGGCGCATCATCGCACCGCTGACTTCCGTGAGCTGTTTCAGCGTGTGCTGGCCGACATGAAGGAATTCATCGGCACACGGAATGATGTGCTGGTGCTGGCTTGTTCGGGCACGGGCGTGATGGAAGCTTCGGTCTCGAACCTCACCTCCCCGGGTGACAAGGTTCTAGTGCTGACGGCCGGAAAGTTTGGCGAACGCTGGACGGAACTGACCAAAGCTTTCGGTTGCAAAGTCGAGGTACTGAGCCGGCCATACGGCGAGACCTTCTCGCTCGATGACATCCAGGCCAAGCTCACATCCGACATCCGCGCTGTGTACGTCCAGGCAACGGAGAGTTCAACGGGCGTGCAACACGACGTGGAACGCATCGCGAAGATCGTGCACGCCCAAGACGACACCCTACTCATCGTGGACGCCATCACCGGGCTGGGCACAACGCACCTCGAGGTTGATTCCTGGGGGGTGGACTTCATCATTGGCGGCTCGCAGAAGGCTCTGATGATGCCTCCCGGCCTGGCTTACTGCGCCGTCAGCGAGCGGGCATGGAAACGCATGGAGACCACCACTTCACCTCGCTTTTATTTTGATCTGCGCAAGGAGCGCAAGTCCGCGGCTAAGGGCGAATCCGCCTATACGCCAGCCACCTCTCTGTTTGCGGCGCTTGGGGCGGCGCTGGACTTCATCCGCGAAATGGGCAACGGAAATCTGGCCCAAGGAGGCCAAGAGCTCGTGCGTAATGCGGGATTGTGCGCCGAGATGACGCGCGCCGGCGCCAGGGCGCTGGGATTAAAACTCTACGCGTCTCGACCCGCATCGGCGCTGACTGCCATCGCTTCGCCTGATGGGGTCGACGCCGGCGTGATCGTGAAGGAATTCCGCGAATCGTTCGATGCCGTCGTAGCCAACGGCCAGGGCGAGATGAAAGGCAAGCTCTTCCGTATTGCGCACATCGGCTACTACGACTACCTCGACACCATTGGGATCCTGGCCGCTCTCGAACACGTATTAGCGAAAGTGACCGCCAAGCCCGTAGAGTACGGCGCGGCGGTTCGGGCAGCGCAGGAAGTTTACGCCGGCAGCCTGTCCGACAAGCGCCAACTGATCGGAGCTTGAGGACTGGGCGCCCGGGGAGATCCTTAGTCCCCATCCTCGCTAGTGGATCGTAAAGTTCCTCGGCGCTGAAGTTTCAGCCAGTGTGCCGCCGCCGTACGGTCCGCCCGCGGTACCGGGGTTGGTCACGGTAACCAGCACCGTGCCAGAATTCATGTCGGCCGAGCCCGGGACCTGTGCGATAAGCTGGTTGGCGCTGACATGCGTGGTCGCCTGGGCGGTGCCGTTGAAGTTTACAGCGGCGTTGCTTAGAAAGTTGCTCCCGTTGACGGTCAAGGTGAAAGCAGCCCCCGCATTCATGCTGTCTGGACTGAGCTGGGCAATGGCGGGCATCGTCCCCGCTTGCTGCGGCATGGTCGATTTGG
>WNGK01000656.1_pt1 | contig 59361 bp, 47 predicted proteins | sample 5400601 | NCBI WGS metagenome assembly WNGK01 (sample SAMN13153376, study PRJNA577476) | soil metagenome | isolation source: 60 cm soil or saprolite under Garry oak tree replicate 1 | place: USA:California | collected 2016-06-15
TTCGCACACGTGGACCCGACCCATAAACGACTATGGGTGCTTTCATCGCTTCATCAGCGATAAGAGCGCTCGCAACACCCGCAATATTTAGCAGCTCGCTCCGCGCCTTGCTATTTGGCCCCGGTGCCAGCAGGTTCACAAGAGCAGCCCACGTGTCAGACGCAGTACGTACAGGCACAGCAATAATTCTCCTGGCGATGACTGTCATTTGCCCTCCTTTGCCTTCGCCGCTTTCTGCTCGTACTCAATAGCGCGAAGAATATCTTTTGCCGTAAGAAGATTTGGGTTAATGGCCGTTTCTTTGCTGAAAGTGCAAGCAGTAGCTACCAGTTTGCGTATACGACGCCCATCAAGCCCATAGCACATCTCTCCTGCCTTCTCAAAATCGGGATCCGATACAATAGCTTCAAGCCCAGGAAAGGTTTTTGCCAGTGCAAGGACTGTGGACGTCAGAATTGTTTGACAGGCTTCGGGCACCGGCAAATTCAACGTAACAATCAAGTCAGCCCGCGAAAGAAACGCGGAATCAATTGCTTCAGGGAAGTTGCTTGTGGCGAGAAACAGTAGCGCTGGATTCTGCGCGGCGAGTTGATCAAGTTGTGCCAGCACAGCATCAGTAGCTCGATGAACGTCAATGGGGTTTGCCTGGAGGCTCATCTTGGACCTATCTGATGCTAGCGTCTCCACCTCATCGAGCAAAACGATGAGCGGTCCCATCGCAGCGTACTCAGCAACCGTAGACCCTAACAGTTCAGTAACGGCTTTCTGGCTCCTACCCAGAGCAGAACTGGTTAAAGCATGGGGCTCAACCTCAAGGTAGCGAAATTCGCCCATACTTTTAAGGGTCTCAGCTGTACGAGCGGCCAGGCCTTTTGCAAGCGAGGTCTTTCCGGTGCCCGGTACGCCAACGAGAAGCATTATGCCGTGAAGAGGAAGTTCGGCCCGAGCAATCCTGGGCCGAAGAGTAAAGTTGAGAACGGCTTGCGAAAGGAGCCGGTCTTTTGTTTCGCGCTCCAAGACAATGGCATTCCACAGGGCGAGGAATTCTTTATCAGGCAGAACGCGAATATCAAGCACCCCCTGCCTCTCTACTTCTCCTGATCGTGCCCCATTAAGCGATAAATCTTGATTCTTAGGATTCAAACTATATCCTCCTTTAATACCGGCATGGATCGGGTAAAGATTGAACATCACTTCACAATAGTGAAAATACCATTTTGCGTATTGTGTAAGTTCAACCAATCAAGCTTTTAATAGCGTTGATAATCAGGCTAGCATATACCAATGCGGGCCATTGCCCGATGCGAGTTTATCCATTCTCCATCAGAATCTATTGGAATAAATCGGATTGGAATCTTTAAGCTGTTCCACTCTATGGAAAACAGTATAGCACTCGGAAGTGCAGACTGCTAATTTTCGGCCAGAAATTAGCCAATTAGTAATTTCTTTCTATTTTTCTTCAAGAAACGCATCAATATTTGCCTGGTGGCAAAAACGCACCTCCCGCGCTACGGTCTCCTTCATTTGCTTACCATACATTTTTCGGGCTTCGATAGGCTGAGCCCTGCTAAGTATTGCGTACTATCAGAGTGCCGCAAGTAGAGCTTGACGGTAAAGCTTCTCTGTGCTACAATATTAGCAGTAAGCGCTTACAATGTCAAGCCATTGATAATAGTAAGCGTATACATACTCTCATAGAGGAGGGGTATCATGTCAAATACAGATACCTTCATTTACATCGAGAACCAGCGGCACGATCTTCCCACTGACGAGATCAGCCCTGAAGAGATCCGCCGCCTGGGAAACATACCCCCGGACAACAAAATCTTCCGAGAAACAGCTGGCGATGAACCAGACCCAGAGGTACCTCCCTCGGGCCTTTTCAAAGTGCATCATGGCGAGAAATTTTACGCTGTCCCGCCCGGCATGTTTGGTGCAGTTCAGATTGACGAAGAATGCGCCGACCTGATTGCGAGATACGGTGGGCAAATACAGCTTACCTCCGATGGGCAGCGATACCTTCTCCTGCAAAAATTTCCACTTGGGGCTGCTTGGAATCCCCCAGTCACCCCATTAGCGATTCGCATTACGGGCTATCCCGAGGCGCAACTCGACGGATTCTATGTCCCAGGAACGATGCGACTGGCTTCAGGCGCTCAACCGACGAATGCATCGCTCTCGGCTGTTTTTGGGCCGGACCTGTGGTGGGCGTTCTCATATCATCCCCAGGGATGGCGCCCTGGGAAACACACGTTGCGGAGCTTTCTTGGATTCGTCCAGCAGCGCTTCGCGGAGGGTCGCTGAATGGAAGTGATCTGGGCTGCCGGGTTACGTGACCGATTGCATCAAGATCTGCTGCGCCCTGCGCCTTCTGAATATGGGGGAGCTATCCTGGCACACGTCGACAACCGTGGTACGCACCATCGCTTTCTTGCTGTTGGACTTGAACTCCCCCGACCGGATGAGATAAATGTCCAGGGAGAAGATGCGCTCTGGATCGATCCGGGATTCTGGGCACGGACTGCAAAGCGGGCGAAAAAGCAGAAGCTGGCCCTCCTTCCAGTGCATACTCATCCCTTCGCGCAGGGCCTTCCGCATTTCTCTCGAGTCGACAGATCTGGCGAACGGCAACTTCTTCCCGTTCTCGAACGGCTCACAGCATTGCCCACCGCTGCCGTCGTTCTTGGACCAGAGGGGGAGGTAGCGGAGCGCTTGACATCGGATGGAGAGATCATTACAGGCCGATGCCGCGATATCGGTACTGGTCCTCTTATCGCGGAGGTCAATGACCGATTAAAACACGCCGAAGAAGCCGAATATGATGAACGATTTGCCAGGCATATTCGTGCCTTTGGAATCCAAGGCCAACGTCGGATTGGAGCACTCACCGTCGGTGTTGTTGGTGCGAGTGGGACTGGCTCACATGTCTGCGAACAGCTCATCCGCCTTGGTATTGGTCGCCTTGTTGTTATCGATCCAGATCAGGTTGAAACAGTTAATCTCAACCGTATTGTTACCGCCTTTAGTGAAGATGCGATGCGTAGCCAATCGAAGGTGCAGGCCATTGAGACCTATGCGGAAAAAGTTGGCGGTCCAACAATTGTTGAAGCAGTTCAAGGAACGGTGCTTGATCGCCAAACAGCGACACACCTTCAGGCAGTCGATGCTCTTTTTGGATGTACCGATACGCTCGCCAGCCGCGTCATCCTCAATCGACTAGCTATTCAATGCTTCATACCGTACTGGGATTGTGGCACGGAAATCTCACCAGGAGGACAGGACCTGCGCGCATACGGGAGAGTCCGTCTCGTCCTTGCAGGGGGGCCCTGTCTCCTCTGTATGGGAGTGATAGATCCAGAGAGGTTGCGTATTGAACTCTTGCCCGCTGCGGAGCGGGAGCGCGAGGTGAAGCTGGGCTACATTCGCGGAGCTAACGTAGAAGCACCAGCAGTTGTCTCCTTGAACGCTATTACTGCTTCTCTAGCCGTGATGAGCTTCCTGCGCTGGGCTGTGGGCGAACAACCTCTTCTGCCTGCACAGTGGGTCTATCGAACATACGCTGGCGATGTTCGGCGGCAAACAGTCGAGCCCCAATCTGATTGCCCTGTATGTCGTGCGGGAAAGCGATTAGGGCGAGCAGACCTTGATATTTCACTGTGATTGCTACCATTTTTTCTCGCCAACGTTGTTGCATTGCTCAAACATACTGTATCATAGGTTTGCAGATACAGCACTGACCGGTTCTGTAGCAGGTTGATATCATTGGTGAGTTCCTCGTTTGTGCATCAACCAAGCAAGTTTTTTCAGCGGAAGGGAGCGTGGTCATAGGGCTCACCAACGATATCAACTTGCGGAAGACTCTGACAACCGGGGCCTTTGTACATCTGAAGACCACTAAACATGAACAATGGCGGTCAGCGTGTTCGGCGTAAAATTATACAACTTTATTTGATGTATACATCTGTGGCCCGACCAGATCGCTACGACTCGTCGGTACTTCTCCTCTCAGCCTTGGGAGCTTTCGCATTGCTCCTTTCCTAAAGAAGGGAGGCCTAACTCTGACGCTAAGAATTCACAAGCCTTGAAGAATAACCCACTTAGAGTATGGCCAGATGAGGACATATAGCACACTATGTAACCATATATTTGTCTGAAAACTCCTGAGTGTCACTGCAATATTAAACAGCTGGCGACCAAAGATGATCAGTGATCGCCAGCATATCCGGTGTCCAACTTTCTGTGACATCTACACCTAGTATGCCTGGATGCCTCTCATATGAGGAATTTTGAGTCCATGACTCTATTGTGCGAGTCCACAACTTTATTGTCTCAGTCCACGACTTTATTCTGCGAGTCCACAACTTTATTCTTCGTGAACACAATCAACAGTATCCAGTAAACCCCTACTCCACCGTTACCGACTTCGCCAGATTCCTTGGCTGATCCACATCGCACCCTCTGGCAACTGCCGCGTGATAGGCGAACAACTGCAGCGGAATACTGGCAAGCAGCGGGCTGAAGACCTCCAGGGTCGCGGGAACGTAGAGGACATCGTCGGCGTGCTGCTTGATGGCCTCGTCCCCTTCGGTGGCAACGACGATGATGTGCGCGTCGCGGGCGCGAACCTCCTGGATGTTGCTGACAATCTTCTCGTAGACATGGGAGGCTGTGGCTACCCCTATGAGGGGCGTATCAGGGTCGAGCAGGGCAATGGAGCCGTGCTTGAGTTCCCCAGCGGGAAAGCCCTCGGCGTGGATGTAGGAGATTTCTTTGAGTTTGAGGGCCCCCTCCAGCGCGGTAGGATAACCTACTCCACGTCCGATGAAGATCATACTTGAGCAACGAGACATGCGCCGCGCGAGAGGGGCAATTTCATCACCAGGACTCGCGGCCCTGTCCAGTATTTGCTGAACCTGCTCAGGTGCGTGCTCCAGGCTGGAGAGCAAGCCTTGCACCTGCTCGTCCGCCAGCTTCCCACGCTGCTGCCCCAGCCACAGGCCCAGCAGGTACAGTACGGTGACCGAACTGACGAACGTTTTCGTTGCCACTACGCCGATCTCAGGGCCCGCTTGCAGGTAGAGTACCGCGTCGGACAGGCGGGTGATGGCGCTGGCGACGACGTTAGTAATAGCGATGACGGGAGCGCCGTGCTCACGCGCCTGGCGGATACCGACGAGGGTATCGGCCGTTTCGCCCGATTGCGTGACGGCGATACAGAGCGTCTCCGGCCCTACGATGGGGTCACAGTAGCGAAACTCTGCCGCGGTAATCGCTTCCACCGGAATACGTGCCCATTGCTCGATTGCATACCTGGCGATCAGACCGGCGTGATAGGATGTGCCGCAAGCGACAATAACGATGCGCTGGATAGAGTCCAGCAGCCCCGCCCGCTGCATCTTTTCCAGCTCGGCCAGGTGCAAATGTCCCTCGCGGACGCGGCCCAGCAAAGCGCGCCGCAAGGCATCTGGCTGCTCGAAAATCTCTTTGAGGACGAAATGGGGGTAGCCGCCCTTCTCAGCCGCTTCGGCGTCCCACTCGATGGTGAGCGGCTCGCGCTGGACTGGCACGCCGTCGAGCCGGGTGATAGAGACACCACCGGGACGAAGCGCCACCATTTCTCCCTCTTCAATCACGAGCACACGGCGCGTGTGCTTGAGTATAGCGGGGATATCCGAGGACAGGTACTGCTCGTTTTCGCCAAGACCGACGATGAGCGGCCCACCGCCACAACGCGCTCCAATCAGCAGGTCAGGCTGTTCGCGGCTGACCACGGCGATCGCGTAGGAGCCAATGACCGACCGCAGGGCCAGTCGTACAGCCTGCTCGAAGTCGTGCTGGGCATCGCCAAAGTAGTGGCGCTCGATCAAGTGTGAAAGGATTTCGGTATCCGTTTCAGAATGAAAGGCGTGTCCTTCGCGCGTCAGTTCCTGGCGCAGCTCCGCGTAATTCTCGATGATGCCGTTGTGGACAACGGTCAACACGCCCGTGCAGTCAGGATGGGGATGGGCATTGATGTCGTTGGGGCGGCCATGGGTGGCCCAGCGTGTGTGACCGATACCCAGCGAACCTCCGTGAGGACGCGAACCATTATCGACGGAGGCGACGAGATTAGCGATTTTGCCTGCGCGGCGGCGCAGTTCGAGCGATCCAGTAGAGGTGAGGACGGCGATGCCCGCGGAGTCATAGCCGCGATATTCGAGTTTGCTCAGGCCATCAAGCAATATAGTAGTAACATCGGTCCCCTGGGGGCCGACGTAGCCGATGATACCGCACATAGGTCGGGTATCCTTTCTATTCTTTTGCGTGGCAATAGGGAGGCCTGGCGACCCTCGCGGTCGCAGGTCCTTTCCCATGTTTTTACCAGCATCACCGATAACGTTTTGTGCCAGGTGTTACCACCTGGATTTGTCCGTTATCTTCTCAGGGTAGTGACATACCCTGGAGGCTCCCCGCTGACTTGATCCGAACAGCCTCCACCTCGTCAACCGTGCCTCCTCCTATGGCCCGGCCCATGCGCTACTAGACAGAACAACGATCTTAGCAGGTAGTATATCATACCGCCCATGTATTTTATGTGAACGAGGACTCTATTACTATTGTGTACGGATCAGATGGAGGTTGAGAATATGCTACTTTTCCTCCTACTTCGACCTCCTAAATGCATTTCCAATGAGGTTTGTTTCACTTGTTTCATTTGTTTCACTTGTTTCACTTGTATCTCTGTGTTAGCTCGCGCATCAAATTGGGAGATGTTCCAGGTGCGCCTCCTGATTCCCGAAAGGGTCTCTTGATTCTGCGCTGATTAGACAGACTCTCTATATTTATTCGTAATCGGCAGCCTCCGGTCGCGGCCGAAGGCTCTGGTGGTGATCTTCACGCCGGGAGGCGCCTGGCGTCGCTTGTATTCGCTAGTATCCACCAGCCGCATGACCCGCTCAACCGTCTTCTTATCAAAGCCCATGGCGACAATTTCGCTAAAGCTGCGGTCGTCCTCGACATAAGCTTTGAGGATCGGATCAAGCACGTCGTACGGGGGCAGGCTATCGACATCTTTCTGGCCCGGTCGCAGCTCAGCGGAAGGCGGTTTCTCCAACACTGAAAGCGGAATGACTGGCTCGCTGCTCAGACTGTTACGATAGCGAGCCAGTTCAAAGACAAGGGTCTTTAAGACATCTTTTAAGACAGCGAAACCGCCGGCCATATCCCCGTAGAGAGTGCTGTAGCCGGTCGCCAACTCGGACTTGTTGCCGGTTGTGAGTACGATTGGGCCAAGCTTGTTGGAGATGGTCATCAAGATGTTGCCACGAATACGAGCCTGCAGGTTCTCGGCGGCCAATCCTGGATCGCCCTCACCAAGGGCGGGTTCTAGCATCTTCAGCGAGGTGCGGAAGGTTTCCTCGATGGGGATGGTCATGTATTGTATACCAAGGTTCTCCGCGAGCTGCTGGGCGTCGGTTTTACTGCCTTGCGAGGAATAGCCCGAGGGCATCGAGATGCCGAGTACATTTTCAGCGCCAAGCGCATCAACGGCGATCACTGCCGTCAGTGAGGAGTCAATACCTCCCGAAAGGCCGATAATCGCCTTCTTAAAACCTGTTTTGCGCACATAGTCGCCGGTCCCCAGGACAAGAGCGGCATAGATTTCCTGGAGGTATTCCATTTTGGGCTCTATACGCTGAGGTGCACCCAGGACAACCTGGCTATGCTCTGTTCGTGAGGGGTAATCTCTGGCGGGAAGAGGAATGATTGGCACCTCGTCGGAAGTCACCTGGAAACGCTCCTGGCGGCGACGTGGATCATGGAGACGCGAGCGGAAAACGGAGGCGGTATCCAAATCGACGATCAGCATATCCTCCTCAAACTCTTTCGCACGAGCAATCAACGTTCCCTGTTCGTTAAAGACCATGCTGCCACCATCAAAGACCAGTTCATCCTGTCCACCAACCATATTCAGATAGGCGACGATGACGCCGTTGTCGGCGGCACGCGTTGCCAGCATCTCTTGACGAAAGGTTTCCTTGCCCGCGTAATAGGGTGAGCCATTGATGTTCAAGATGACTTCGGCTCCGGCATGGGCCTGCATGGTCATAGGTCCGGTAGGATACCAGACGTCTTCGCAGATATTGACTCCTACGTGAACATCGTTGATGGAAAAAATTGGCGCCTGGCGACCCGCCTGAAAATAGCGGTTCTCGTCAAAAACACCGTAGTTGGGCAGATAGTGCTTATGGTATACTCCCAGCAACTTACCGGAGTTGATGATCGCCGCCGCATTGTAGATGTCATGGTCGCGATCCACGAAGCCCACCACGGCGGTCAATTCTGGCATATGATTACTTTCTGAGGCCAGGTGATGCAGTTGACGCAGGTTGTCAGCGACAAATTCCGGTTTAAGGAGCAGGTCTTCAGGGGGATAGCCTGTCAAAGCGAGCTCAGGGAGGCACACAATATGTGCTCCAGCTGCGTAAGCCTGTTGCATAGATGTCAGTATTTTGCGAGCATTGCCTTCCAGATCGCCTACTGTAACATTGACCTGGGCAAGTGCGACACGAAGCGGTAGAATATTCATAAGAGTGAGCTGCTTTTCTCCCTTCTCCTCTTGACGAATTTGCAGAAACACACTACGCTACATAACAGAAAAACTCAAACCCAACAGTTCTCCGAAGGAGTTTTCCCTACATTATGGAAATACAGGCTTTTGCCACGTTAGTAATCCCATTTATTCTTGTTGTTTACTTGGCGGCACTGCTCTTCATTCGTCCGACGCGGTCGGCTCTGCTGGCCTCGCTGCTAGGCGGCGTGGTAATGGGCGTCATCAATATGCTTTTTGATCTCATTGCCTATTATGCTCACTGGTGGCATTATACCCTCAATGGGCTGATTTTGCACTTACCAATCCCCTTCTATGTTACACCCATTCTGGTCTACGGGAGCTTTGTCTACCTGCTCATCTGGCGTTTCTGGCATGGGCGCGGCCACTGGTTCGCGCTTCTCCTGGTCATAGGCATCCCTCTTTTCAGGGCGACCATCGACATTATAGGGTCGATCCTGACCCAATCGAGCTACACTATTTTTGATAGTATACTGGCCGGGCCACTAGACGTTCTTATGTGGCTGGTGATGTTCTATGGCGGATTTTTCGTCTTTACTCGTATAGCTCCTTTAGATAGAAGAATAGAGAAAGAAGCGTGAGCTATTGAAAGAAAGGGATATATTTGTGGATATTTCTAGCGAAAAAATTGTTGAACTACTCAATTCCACTCGCGAGGGTTCGGTTTGGGAGATACTGGACATCAGGCTGGTCTCAGCCGAAAAGGATAAAGTGGTTGCCACTATGCCAATCGGCCCTCATCACCGCCAGCAGGTGGGCTATTTACACGGCGGGATTTCGGTTGTACTGGCTGAATCGCTAGCCTCGCTTGGCACTGTCTTGAATATCGATGCAAATCGCCAGATGGCTTTTGGCCTGGAGATCAACGCCAATCACCTCAGGCCTAAACGCGATGGCCAGCTTACCGGCGTCGCGACACCCATTCATCGTGGCCGCACTACCCACGTCTGGGATATCAAGATCAGCGATGAAGACGATAAGTTGATCTGTGTTTCGCGTTGTACGGTGGCCGTGGTGGATCGACCGCCAGATAATGGCAATCTTTTCGAGCAGAAGCTGCCCAGTTTTGGATAATTGCGGACTAATGTTGGAGCGCAATTCATCGCGCTCGGTTGGATGGATCACCTCCACGGGCGGGCGCAATGAATTGGGCACTGCGGTGCGGCCCCTACAGATTATCGATGTGTACTGGTTCTACCGGCTCTGCGAGAGGGAAGCCAAAAATGCGCGAGTAGAAATACAGCTCGGCGTCGAGTGAGCGTTTGATATTCTCGGCGCGCCGAAAGCCGTGCTGCTCGCCCTCAAAGGGCAGATATGCCACTGGCAACCCTTTCTCACGCAGCGCTTCAACCATCAACTCGGTCTGGCTGGGTGGAACGACCTGGTCCTCTAGCCCTTGAAAGAAGATCACAGGACATGAGATGCGCTCCGTGAAGTGAATTGGCGAGCGCGCCTGGTAAATATCGCGCCGCTCTGGATAAGGACCAATGAGCCCATCTAGATAACGAGACTCGAATTTGTGTGTGTCTTTGGCCAGGGCTTCGACATTGCTCACGCCATAATAGCTGGCAGCAGCTTTGAACACATCGCGGAACGCGATGGCACACAAGGTTGTATAGCCTCCCGCGCTGCCACCTGTAATAATGAGGCGCTTGCCATCAACCACTCCTTGCTCCGCAAGGTATGTAGCGCCGTTGGTGCAGTCGTCAACATCGACGATACCCCACTTGCCTGCAAGCCGCTCGCGATAAGCTCGCCCATAGCCTGTACTTCCACCGTAATTCACATCGAGGACTGCGATGCCGCGGCTTGTCCAGAACTGGATACCCAGTTTAAGCATACTACTGGTAGCACTTGTCGGACCTCCATGACTCTTGATCAGCAGCGGGGGCAGTTCTCCCTCTGGCGCGGCGTAGTCGGGGTTGCGTGGTGGATAGAACAGGGCATGAGCCGTCAGACCTCCCTCAGTCGGGAACTCGATTGGCTGCGGAATCGAGAGGTACGCGCTGTCAATGGCGATCTCACTAGAACGCCGCAATATCTCCATATCGCCTGTGTCCAGGTCAAGTTGCACGAGTGTGGCTGCTTCAGTGGGTGAGCCGCCGCCAAAGAGTACGCGCCCCGGTGCCGCGACAGGAGACCAGATGGTGGTATATGGCGTATCGATCTGCTCGAGTTCTCCTGTAGTTATGTCAAGACTGCACAGGTAACAGATGCCTTGCTGCACATAGCTACAGATGATCCTGTCGCTTGAGGCGAACGAGTAGGTTGACATGCCGAAGGCCCACTGCGGGAGGCCAAATTCTGCCTCCATAGGACAGAGTGGTGTAGCGCTTTCACCGTTCCAGCGATAGAGATTCCACCAGCTCGTGCGATCGGAGACGAAGTGTAATACATTTGTTGGCGACCACTCCGGCTGAAAAATGGATTCATTGCGGCCGCCAGCGATCTGCCTAGTGTGGTGCAGCGAGCCATCCGCTCCAATCTCTCCCAGCCAGAGTTCGCTGCTATCCCAGGGCATATTGGGATGATTCCACGTCAGCCAGGCCAGGTGCTTACCATCGGGGCTGAGACGAGGCGTGGAATAGAAGTCGTTGCCAGCCACCAGCACCTGTTGCGCCTGGTCCTCCCCATCAAGCGCAAAGCTCACCAGCGTGTTGACTGCCTCGCGGCCGGCAATAGTGTGATCTTCACGCACACAGATCAGGCGATTGTGCTGCCTATCAATCACGGCATCAGCATAGCGCAGATTCTCCGCTGGCGTAATTGGTCGCGGAGCGGAAGCTGGATCCAGGCGATAAACCCGCTGATCGGCATCATTTGAGAAATAAATCGTGCCATCGTGAACAACGCAGGAGCCCCCGCCATACTCGTGAACTCGTGTGCGCGCATTGAATGGAGCGGGAAGCGCGTCACTTATCCGTCCATCCGGCGTTCGCCGCACGATAACATTGCGGCCGCCCTCCGAGGGGCGTAACTCGGTCCAGTAGATATCCGGCTCATCGAGTATGATTGATCCAAGACCAATTGTCGCGGCAACAATCAAATCCGAGGTTATGGGTGATTTCCAGGAGCCATATGGTGCAACATGTGGTGTGGGCATAATTAGTTATTCTCTCTCTCTCCATGCCATTAAATGTAGTTGATGTAGTGCATAACCGTATCTCTACCTCTTCAGATCTGCCAATAATGCTGCTACATCTTGATAAATATAGTCGGGTTTGATGGGGGATTTCGCGGCACTTTCACGCGAATCGTTGCCTGAAAGCACCAGGATGGTATGGGTACCGGCAGCTTTCCCTCCCAGGATGTCGACTGCCAGGCTATCGCCAATCATCACTGTTTCCTCTGGCTGGCTATGCAACTGGCGCATTGCCTCTTGCAGGAGCGTCGGCTCCGGCTTCCCGATGACCTGTGGCGCAACTCCACTGCCTGCTTCAATAGCAGCCACCATAGTGCCACAACCCGGTACGTAGCCGTTCGCGACGGGCAAGAGCGCGTCGCGATTGATGGCAATAAATTGCGCGCCCGTACGGATAGCGATTACAGCGCTGGTCAACTTCTGATAGTCGAAATGACGATCCAGGCCTACCAGTATTACGTCGGCTTGACGTGCGTCAAGTGGAGCAACCTGCAAGTGATGTTGCTGTACCAGGTCAATCAAGGGCGGCTCGCCTACAACATAGACGAGTGCCGCGGGAAAGCGACGGGCAATGTTCTTCACCGCGGCCTGCCCGGCGCCCAGCAGGTGCGTCTCGTCGGTTGCAATGCCGAGGCGTTCAAGCTTTTCCAATACCTGCGTCTCACTGGCAAACGAATTGTTGGTGAGAAAGAGGAATTTTTGGTTATGCTCCAGGAGCCATTCAACGAATTCCCTGGCACCGGGCAATAAGGCATTGCCGCGGTAGATGACGCCGTCCAGGTCAATCAGGTAGGTCGTAAATGATAACATATTACTCTCTTAAAAGTTGTTCGCGGATGGCGACAATTTCACGCCGCAAGGTGGGATTGATATTTATTTCGCGGTCGATTTTCTCGCAGGCGTGCAGAACCGTACTATGGTCACGCCCACCAAAAAGTTGACCGATTTCGAATAGAGAAACCTCCGTCTCCTGGCGTATCAGGTACATGGCAATCTGGCGCGGCATCACGATATGTTTGTCCCGCTGCTTCCCACACATGGCCTCCTCGGAAATGTGGTAGTATTCGGCCACGGCCTGGGCAATCTGCTTGCCATTCAGCCGTGATTCCCTGTTGTCGTTGCCCAGCGATGTCATGGCCGCGCGGGCCACATCCATCGTAAGATCGGCGCGATGGAGCTGCTGGTAAGCCATCAGCCGGTTGAGGCAGCCCTCTAATTCACGGATATTGGTCTGTACTCGTCCTGCTATATAGGCAATGATGTCGTCGGGGATGCGGTAGCGCAGCAGGTCCGCCTTGACGCGCAGGATAGCCATACGCGTTTCCAGGTCCGGTGGCTGGATATCGGCGATGAGACCCCATTCAAAACGAGAACGCAGGCGCTCTTCCAGGCTCACGATCGCCTTGGGAGGGCGATCGCTACAGATCACGATCTGTTTGCTCATCTCGTGCAGGCTGTTAAACGTATGGAAGAACTCCTCCTCGGTCGATTCTTTGCCCGCGATGAATTGGATATCATCCACCAGCAGGATATCGACCGAGCGATACTTGGCGCGAAACTCTTCGGTGGTGCGATAACGAATAGCATTGATAATTTCGTTGGTGAACTGCTCAGAAGAAACATACAGCACCGCCAGGCCGGTCTGCACACCCTGGTGCCCAATCGCGTGCAAGAGGTGCGTCTTGCCCAGACCAACGCCGCCGTATAAGAAGAGAGGGTTATACGATTCGCCGGGTGCCTCCGCCACAGCCAGGGATGCCGCGTGAGCCAGGCGATTGCTGCCGCCCACGATAAATGCATCAAACGTGTAACGAGGATTGAGGCGATTATGCATTAAGATGTTCGCTCGCTGTTCGTTATCCCACTCTTCTAAAGAATCGGAGGCGCTATACCCCACGTATCGTTGCTCATTGTGCTGGGATAACTTCACAGGCGATTCGTAGTAGGCGTAGTTGTTAGAGGAGCGATAACTCATCTCCCGCTCGGAGTAGCCATCATCTATCGCATCGGTCACGCTGATAGCGACCGGCTGGCCAGTAATATCCATCAAGATATCTTCAATGGAACGCCGCCAGCGTGTGCCGATAACGTCGCGAGCGAGGCTGCCCGGCACTTGCAGCATAAAATACATGGCTTGTTCCTGAGGAGCGAGAGAGGCAGCATCGATATCGTCTGCCCCAATATTGGGGGCGTCCGTGAGATGAGAAGATTGCAGCCACGCCTTACTTACTTCGTCAATAGGCGCGGTCTCCAAACGTTCGAGCATCGTACGCCATATAGCTGCTGCATTCACTTGGTAATCTCCCGTGGTTAGTCTTCGATGAGAGCGATGCATTCGATCTCGACCAGCGCCTGGCGCGGGAGCTCCGCGACGGCCACAGTTGTACGCGCCGGTGTCAGGCCATTGAAATACGTTGCGTAGACAGCGTTCATGGCCTGAAAATCACTCATGCGCGTCAGAAAGACGGTTGTTTTGACGACATTGGCGAGTGAGGTTCCTGCCTCCGTTAAAACTGCCTGCAGATTCTGCAAAACGCGATGTGCCTGTGCCTGGACGTCTTCACTAACGAGCTGACCACTTGCTGGATCAAGGGCGACCTGGCCCGAGGTGTAGACAAACTGGCCACAGCGAATGGCCTGGCTGTACGGGCCAATAGCTGCAGGAGCCTGGCTTGTGCTGATTTGAGTGCGCTGCATAGCTACTACTTTCCTGGTGACAAGATGACTGTTGTGATTATTCTACATGGACTTTCAATAATGAACTCTCAAAAAAGAGAAAATAACATACTCCTGGAACGACCTGCTCCGCGTCTTACAGGTTAATGGTCACCTCAGGATGAATACTGCCCTCTTTTGGTTGATTGGATATCAGAGCCCACAAACGTGCCTGGCTGGGCAGCAGCGGGAAATCTACCATCCGCGCCTTTGATGGCGGCGCGGTTTATCAGGTTAGCACGTGTGAGTTCTTTCGCGCAGAGTCGAAGAGCCAGTTGCATCTCCGCTGCCGATTGGAAGCGATCGACTGGCTCCTTCTCCAATGTTTTCATGACAATCTTTTCAACTGTAACTGGAATAGTGGGATTAAACTGTCGCAAAGAAGGCGGATTTGCCGATGCATGCTGCATAGCGATCGAGACCGCGGTCGGACCAACAAAAGGAGGACGCCCCGCTAACATTTCAAACATGACAACACCAAGTGAATAGAGGTCCGAAGAGGCTGTTAACGTTTCACCGCGCGCCTGTTCGGGAGAGAGATAATCGGCGGTACCAAGCACAATGCCGCTATTGGTCAGTCCACCCTCTTCCAGGACACGCACGATGCCGAAATCGGTGAGTTTGACGAGGGGTCTTTCTCCGCTGAGTCCGCCATTTGTCGCCCCACCACCCCACGCCAGCATAATGTTTTGTGGTTTTATATCACGATGAATAAAGCGCCGTCCATGCGCTACTTCCAGGACATCACAGACCTGGGCCGCGATATCCACGGCCTGCAGCGCAGGCAGCTGGCGACTTTGTCCAATCAGCTGCTTCAATGTCGGGCCATTGATATATTCCATTACTAAAAAGTACTGATCCCACTCCTCAACAAAATCAAAGATGGTGACGGCGTTGGGGTGAGTGAGCGCGGCAGCGGCGCGAGCTTCACGGCGAAAGCGTTCGACAGCGCGTAGATCATTCTTGTCAAGGGTGCGTAAGACTTTAATAGCAACAATACGCTCAACACGGTGATCCCAGGTTTTGTAGACACTAGCCATACCACCTGTCGCGATATGTTCGCGAATCTCGTATCTTCCCGCAATCGGCGGTTTGCCTTCAAAATGATTCAACGTATTACCTCAAGCGACCTGGGAATTATATGTACTGTACGTTTCTCTTCATAAGAGAAGTATACCAATGCACGTGGACGCAGTCAACTCTATGGGCCATGTAGCATAAAACCATTGAGCGGTTTGATTTGAGGGATGCGATCCTGCAATCAACCGCTCAATGGTTTCATTAATTCGTCCACGCCAGGCGCGATTCAGCGTCAACGCCGCCACTGGTAAGAGGCACGGGATTACCTTTCAAACTGTATGCTCCGGTTTTGGCATCAACCTGCATATTCGCAAGCCAGATATTGAACTCATTGTTGTCGTAGGATATGTAGGCGATCTGCTTCCCATCTGGTGACCAGACAGGCTGACTGACATACTGTCCTTCAACGATGAGGGACGACTTTGCATATGGCTGTAGAGCTTCTTTCTGCTCAGTAGAAGTAATGGGAAATGCGGTGATGTTACCGGCCACCGGCATCACATACAGCCCCATATGGGATGTATCGATGCGCCGTATATAGGCGAGTCGGTTGCCATCGGGCGAGAAAGCCGGCATCAAATTTTGTACGCTGGTTGTAGGAGGTGTCAGTGCTACCGCTGGATCATATAGTCCTACACCAGGCTGAAAACCGGCATCGGGATGATTGACAATACCATTCGCATCGATCATGAAGATCTGGATGACCTGCTGCGTTCGTGAGCTGTCGTACGAATAGCGTGTAAAAACCACTTGATATTTATGCTGGGGTCGATAACTAGGGTCACGGTCCCCGCCGTCGCCGTATGCCGCGTAAGCGACCTCCTGCACGTCATTCGGGTTATCTTTGGAGGTTGAAAAAACCTGTAAGTCCAGGAGTTGTGAATCGACGCCCGGATTGGCCGTTAATTTATCAAGGTCGCTCAGGAAGAGCAGGTGGGTGTTGTCTTCCCAGGACGGTTGAAAAAACCATTTATGGGTACTTTTAGGCGCTGGATATGGTGGATTAGCGACATACTGGCCGCTCCCAGTCTTTAAGATCGTCCAGTGCGTGCCATTGACGGGCATAGAGACCAGGTCAGAGGAATATTTATAGCGCACGATGAAGGCGAGTGTCCGTCCATCAGGTGAGACCGAAGGGTCACCCACAAAATATTTACCGGGTGTCAGTGCACGAACATTGCGTGAGCCATCCATGACTAAAAGCACATGCCCCTGAGTAAAATACAATTTCCCTTTGAAAAGCGCCTCATTACTGGTATTGACCTGTAGTTTCTTGCCATTGGCAGTATTGACCGATTTGAAGTTTTGATCGCTGGCATTACCGCCGATACCAAGGCAGCCTTGTAGGGACAGTGCCAGGAGCACTAGCAAGAAACATATGTGCCAGGGAATATATCGTTTCATCGTGTTTGTCCTAGTTTAAAGCATCAGCACTATTCTCGAAAGAGCCTCCCCGCGGATACCATGGTTTTTCATAACCGTAAAGCAGCGGGAGACTCAAACACGACCAACAACAACAGATCAAGAAGGCTGCGAATACCAAATGAATCTTCAGCGCTTGCACCATTCAGGTTCATACTGACCAACTGGCTTGTTGTCTGCCATGAGTTTGTAGTGGCTGGTACAGTGGGGCCAAACGGCTGCGTCGTTTGAGCCAGCGCAGGTGTATTGGCATTGTTGTTGTTGGCCTGGACATCGCATCTCGCCTTACTACCAAGTGCGAACAACTTAGCTATAACCGGCTGAACTGACTCACAGTTAGGTCTAATGATATATTCACCTGTATCACGTCCGGTTGACGCAACTGCCGCCGCAGAATAGGTCGGTGGACTCAAGATGACACGTTGTATCTTGCTCGGATCGATTGTACGGGCAAAGTTCATCAATTTTATAATGTCCAGGATTTGCATGTCTGTTCTGAGATAGCCGTTCATATCTTTCGCCAATTCAGGAAGCTTATCGATAATACTTGAATTGGCAAGCCTGGTTTTCAAACTGCTCAACACCTGCTGCTGGCGCGCTGACCGGCCAAAATCACCGACGAGATCGGCATGGCGTGAGCGCACATACTCCAGAGAAGTTTGCCCGTTGAGGTGTTGTGGGCCTGGCGCCAGGTACAGGCGCTTGTATGCATAGATATCTTTACTATTTGTGGTATCATCCGGGTAGATATCGTCGGTAATCGGATGGGTCACATCAATATCGACGCCACCCGCAGTATCAACCACCTTGATAAATCCAGCCAGTCCAACCCACGCGTAATAGTTGATAGGAATACCGAAATCTTGCGAGATGGTAAGGCGGCTCAATCCGACACCATCATGGTTATGATACGTATCACCATAATAAAATGCCTCGTCCAGTTTCATCATACCATAACCGGGCACATTGACAAAAAGGTCACGCGGAATGGAGAGCATCCCGACGCTTTTCGTTGCAGGATCGATGGTAACAACGATATCTGTCTGCGCCAGGTAGCCGTTTTGAAATTTCTGATCTGTATCACTTCCCAACAAGAGAATATTGATACGTCCACCGCTCAAGATATCACCGGTATTGCCACGATTCACGTTCGGGTTGTCTTCACCTTTAAGCAAAGGCGCTGTTTGTCCTACAATATTACTTACAGGCGCGGCAAAGTTAGCCTCGTAATAGTAGAAGCCGGTACCACCCAGGATAATGAAGATGGTGAGAATAGCCACAACTACGCGCGCCCAGATGGGGAAACGCCGCTTTTTCTTGCGCCCTCCATTTTTCTGGCCTTCGCCTTGAGGCCCCTGAACAAATGGCAATGCACCACGCGGGCCATTGTATGCCATTGGCTGCCCCTGCCATCCTCCCTGCTGCTGGCCAGGCATAGTTACAGGATCAGCGCGTTGGAAGACGCGCTGGTCAAAAGGTCCGGTCAGAGGTGATTGAGGATACGCTATTAGTGGTTGCAAGGGCTGCGAGCTCATAGGGGTGGGAGTAGCACCAGGCGCGGGCATTGGGCTATAAATGGGCACACTTTGCGCGCTAGCAGATATAGTCGATAAAGGGGTAATTCCTGATTCATGTGGCGATACCTGCCCCCAGGATAGGTTCTGTAAATACATTGGATTGGTGATTGGTTCTTTGATTGGGTGCTGGGCCGCGGGCTGTTTTATGATATCCTGTGCTGCCAGCGAGGCAGGTGGGGTTGGACGTGGGTTCGCGCTGCCAGTGGATTGTAACATTTGACTGGCTCTAAAGCTGGATAGAAGCCCCTTGCCGGCAGGTCGCTCTGTTACTGGTGGAGATGGCTCTACCTGGGAACGCCCTGGTAGAGTATTGGGAGGAATACCCGCGCCACCATGTAACCAGCTGTCAGATGGTGGTTGCTGTTCCGACTGATTTGATGCGCCTGGAGAACTATGAGGTGGTCCAAATTGGCGGTTCACAGTAATCTACCTGCTTCCTCTAACGCTTTGTAAGGGATGTTTTTTCTTTTCGCTTACATAACTTACAACGTCCAGTTTATGGAAACTGTACCACCCACGCTCACCTGTCTTCTTTCTATAGGACATTCAGCCCATCTAGTTGGCATGGTTACCGGTCTTTTTCTTCGAGCCAGGATTGTATGAAGGAGAGGATGAGTGATCCTACGAGTACTGTGAGGAGCACAATCTCCATTGTGCTGAACGTTTTGCGTTTTTGTTGCATGCTTGTTTTTTTCCTCTTTATCTTACCCAGAGTTCTCTGTCTGGCCCATAACGATACTTCAGGTGAAAATGCTGGCTTACCCAGGCGTGGAAACCCGCTACCTGTGGCAGGTGCAAACGCGCCATAAAGAAAAGGACGGCGTGTACCTGCGGCTGCGATGCTTCACTTTCAAGCTGCTGGAGCGTCACGGATCCGCTGACGACACGAACGATCGATGTATCCACCAGTGAAGGCGGCGTTCTGCGATCCGCTACGGCCGCGGTAAACTGCCCGTCAGTTATGACAAGTTCGTCGGCCGTAATAGAGTTGTGCAGATCACGGGCGGCCTGCGTCTGCAGCCTGATATATGCATCGTTACCATGCCTTTCGGCACTCTGATAGTAAGACGGATATTGAGGAAGATCAGTCACGATGTTGAGCAAGATGAGCAAGGTGCCCAGGACGGGCATGATTTGTGGAAGTTTGAAGCGAGATACAAAACCCATCGGAAATGCGCGGCTTAGTCCGATCACAGCTAAAGCAATGAGTGCGGGCTGGAGCGCGATAAAGTGTCGATAAAAGAGGGGAACTTCCCATTGGAGCATGTAGGCGGAGACAAGGAGCCACGCTAGCAGGGGAATAAAACGCCAGTCGCGTCGTAGCAGCGCGCTGAGCACGCCGAAAAGCGCCGCGATAATCAGGGGCCAGTTAGCCACAAAGTAGCTCCAAAATATGTCTATGTTATGGACCTGTTCATTGATCAGTGCTGTCCTGGCATCAGTATGAAAGGTGATAACGTCACGTATCATACTGGAATAGGTGCTGAAGAGGGGCAGCAAGACGACCAGCATCGTGCCTGCGCTAGCAATCACAAGGAGTGCCACGGGGTAGAGGCTTTTGCTCCTGATCCGCCAGCTTGTACCTGGCGTTTTGCGCCAGATCTGCCAGATGCGCGCCAGCAGCAGCAAGGAAATAGGAACGACACTGGTGATAGCGAGTAACTTGCACAATATTCCCAGGGAGAGGGCGACACCGGAAAGGGCTGCTAAAGAAAGGCCAACCGCTCCCTCCGGCATCTCCCACCACAGATACGCCGCCCCCACAGCCAGGAATGAAAATGCCACCGAGGATACTTCCGCTTCAATCTTCTGTGACTGGCTCAAGTACAGCGGGTCTATGACCAGCAACAGCACAGCAGCGATTGCTCCGAAACGCCCGCCGATGGATTTTCCCATGAGGTAAGCTCCCGCCAGCCCGAGCAGCGACACGAGCGCGATCCCAAAACGCGCAGACCAGAGCGTACCGCCGAAGAGGATATAAAAGGGATAGGTGGAGTACATGAAAAAGGGGGGCTGCGAGTAAAATATTTGCTGGTAGAGGGTGTAGCCTGCGCGCATGGAGAGTAAGGTTTGCCAGTATACTCCCTCGTCGTAGCCGTCGCGGTCAAAGGGCAGGCCAAGGCCATAGAGACGCATGCCAAAAGCGAGGGCGAGGAGCGCTACCAGCACTCCCCAGAAAAGTATGGTTTGTTGCCGGGTAGAGGGCAGTAGTCTTGACTTCGCGGCTTTTGCTTTATCATCTGCTACGATACTTGCTGACATCTAACGACTCTCAACGATATTTACGAAGACAATACCCCACGACAAGGGATGCAGGGCAGCGGTACTGCCCTGCATCCCTTGTCGTGGGACAGTTGTCATTTATCAATAAACGGCGGCGCATCTTCGTCCGTGAAGACCTGCTCTATACTCGTCACCTCATTCGAAGGGGGCAAGGACGAGGTTGATGGTGTCGAGCCGATGCGCGGGCTATCCCCCGCAGGGATATTACCGTTTCCGTTGCCACCGGTGAGGGCATAGCCGTTCTTGCCGTCCCCGTTACTATGGCCGTTGCCTGTGCCCAGTATGGCCTCGAAGTCGCTCAGCACGACCCTGGTGACCTTACGTGCATCGGCCTCGTCGATCAACTGCTTGATCTCTTCCGCCACCAACTCATCATGCTCGATCAATGCCTCAGCGACGGCGATGAGCGCCTCTTTGTGATCCTGGAGAAGGTTCTTCACCGCTTTGAACTGCGACTGCAGCAGCTTCTCCACACGCTCATCCAGCTTCGTCTGTGGCACCTCGACAACTCTGGCCGAGGCCAGGGTACCATCCATACCCCATAAACCAACATAGGCAAAGGCATTTGTGGTTGCCTGCTGTAAATCGGAACTGACGCCGTTCATGTTCAAATCGAGAAAGAGTTCTTCTGTCGCACGAGCAGCCAGGGCTACCTGGATGCGCTGCAGGATATCTTCTTTGCTCAACGTTTTGATCGACTCTTTTGGACGCGGGAGAGCAAAAGCGGCGGCTCCCTCCAGGTCACTGCGTTGATGGATGGTGACATACGCCGGGAAGTAGCGCTCGTACAGGTAGTAAGAGGCCACGGCGTGCCCTGCCTCGTGATAGGCCAGTCGTCGCCGGTCGATCGGTGTCAGTTCGCTGGTCTGGCGCAGGCCAAACTCGTGCACATCCTGTGCCTCAATGAGGTCTTTGTAGGTGATCTTATCACGACCATCAAAATGAGCAATGATGACTGCTTCGTTGATGACGTGTTTGATGGCTACAGGCGTATAATCCACCAGACGCTGAACTAAAGCGTTTATCGAGATATCGGGATCGTGTTCAACCTTATTCAAGTAGTACAAAATGACTTCGGCGCGATACTTGTCGGTCGGAGGGGCTACGTGAATCTTGCGGTCAAAGCGGCCCGGTCGCAGCAGCGCCCGGTCAAGCGACTCGGGAATATTGGTCGCTGCAACGGTCAGGACGGGCTCAGTCTGCACCCGGCTATGAGTGAGCCCAATCGTGCGCAGGATTTTCTTAAACCAGCCCGTCTCGATATTAGGCGGGTCCATCTCCATCAGAAGCTGGTTGAGGCCACCGGTTCCGGCACCACCCATCAGGCCCATCATACCGCCGCCCAGGCCCATGCCACCACCACCGCGTGAGGCTCCTATCGCATCGATTTCGTCCATGAAGACGACGCAGCCGCCATACTCACGAGCCAGGCGCCGCGCTTTGCTATATAATCGCCTGATCATCAAGATATCCATGCCGATAAACATGGCGCGGAAACTGGCGGCGCTGGCATAGGCGAAAGGGACACCGGCCTCTGTACTCATACATTGTGCAAGATAGCTCTTACCTGTTCCTGGAGGGCCTGAGAGCAGGAGACCGCGCACAGGAGAACCGCCCATTTGCTGGAACTCTTTGACGCCGCGCAACAACCCCACGATACGGCGGGCAGCTTCGAGCACTTCAGGATTACCCTTGTAGTCCTCAAAGGTGACACCTGTCTCTCCCGGCATTACCCAGTAGAGCCGCGGGCGCCCCAGGAACCAGAAAATGGCGACGAACTGCATGATACCAAACAGCAGGGCAAAGCTGATCTGGAAGGCGTAGTATAGGATCGATCCAGGCGACGGTGCGCTCAACTGCGGCACGACAAAGACGAAAGTGTACCAGATAATAATACTGACAACGACAAGCCAGAACCAGCGAAGCCTGACAAAGCGTCCAAACTGATCCATGCCCAGATCGATTGATCTATCCAGGCTGCTTTTTTTTGCCTTAGCCTTAGTATTTTCTGCCATTGTTGGGTATTCCTTTTTCTGCTCTTGAGATCAATTTCTTCCACACACTACGATAAAGGCGAACGGAAGGAGACGAGACTGACCGCAAGGAGCCTGCCTTGTGGTGTTGTAATGAAGTGCCAGATCATAACACCAGTGACATTGCCACCTGGCCCCGCGCTGGCGGTATCCACCTCTACAAAACTATCCACAGTGGTATCTGGCGCAGTGGAAACAGTAAGAACGGTAATAGTTTTCCATGTAAGGTGGGTTTTCGCCTGGCTGAACGAGTTGATCAGCGAAGCCGTATCGGTAGGGTTAATGACAGCAGCCGACGTGCCGGAGGACGCTAGATCTACTCCCTGTGCAGTCTCCTGGCCGATGAGCGACAGAGTTGATGCGTCGCCATCGCGCAGCGCGTAGAGCCAGTTTTTTACATGCTCTCCACTGAAGTTTTTGCCGTTGACACGGAAGTTGAATTGATCGTTGCCAACGCCAAATGGCCAGGTTTGCGTTACCGTGTAATAGGCGGCGACACTACTGCCGATGAGGAGGAGGAGCAAGAGGAAGGCGACCAGTTTATGGGACCTTATTCCTCGCATGAAATAGTATATGCCCTTGAAGATAGGGCGAAAGATGGCTTTGGCGAACCGGGCGGCACGCGTTTGGCTTGCGCTTCTCCTGGCAGGAGTTGACTTTACTTTTTTTTCCTCAGGTTTCACCTGGTCGTCTAGACCTTTGGGGTTCGTGGGGCCTGGCTTTTGTTGAGTTGGTGTAGGGCTAACACTCATATATCTCGCTTCTCAACTTTCTCGGGCGTTTGCGCGGCTGGCTTTCCCTTGTTCAAATATATAGCACGTCTCTACAGGGTATGTGAATGTTTATCACTCTTAACCTATGGTTACTATGACCTTGTACTCTCGCATTGAGAGTAGCATAATGATGTATCATAAACATACACTACTGTGCTCCTTTTGGCAAGGTAATATATCCCTGATCACATTACCTCTATAGGTTTCGTTTGATATAATGTACGTGCACGTGTTTCGAACGGACACTCTTTAGTTGGAAACACGTGATGATTCCTCCGTGTTCAGCAATGCGAAAGGCAGTAGAGTTATGGACGGTAGAACAACAGGGAAGCCAGATGGGACAGGGTCGCATATCTGGCTGCACCACATCATGCAGGTCAGGGTGGGCGAACGAACTCACACCATCGAGATGGATATTCCGATTCCGATTGGTGCAAGCGCGGATATGCGCAAACAACTGCTGAACGAGGCCGAAAGCAGCATGGAGGAGCTCGCGAACCGCATTGAGAACCGCGAACCGCTAAAAGTAACGCGCAACCAGCCGACTCAAGCTGATAGGGCTCCATCCATCAAAGCGCCAGCGTCTTCCGGGCAAAGCGCCGCCAACAAAACGACGGCCAGCGCTGCTCCTTCAGCACCTACCCCCACACCACTACAGTTAGGCGCGACGGCCCAGCCCCCGGCACAGGCCCGTGGCTCTATTCCGCCTGTCGTACCCGTCAGCAAAGAGACGGCAGTGCCCCCGACGCGCCCGAATATAGGTGCCAGTATGCCCAGTTCACCCGGCACGTCGGTGGATACAAGCGGCAGCTTGAAGCTTCCACAGTTTATTCAATTTATTAAGGACACGCTGGACCTGTCCCCCAAGCAGGCCATGGAATTATTGAACGTAAAATCGCTCAGCGGGCTGAACTTGCGCGAGGCGCTGGAGGAGTTGCAGGAGATTGTTGGACACGATACGGGCAGTATGACAACGCCGACCGCAGCTGCCGGCCAGAAATCCGTCGAGAGCAATCAAACGAAAGAGCCGAAAGGACAGCAAGAAACAGACGGCGTGAAAGCCGGTGGCACATCTCGTGCTTCAGCATCCGGCGCCGGGGAGGACCAGGCTGGGAGGCCTTCATCCTCGTCAGCGTCTTTACCCCCGATAAAGTTTCCTGGTGCCGCAAATCCGAAGAACCCGGATATCGTCGAGATCACCAACGCCGTGGTCCGCGATACCCCTCCTTCCTATGCTTTCGATGAAGAAATTGACCTGGAAAGCGATGAGATCGACCTGGAGGAGGAAGAAGATGTTGAGTACGTGCCCGAACTGACGAACCAGGAACGGCAGCTAGGAGAAAATGTGCTCGCTAAACTGCGCGAGGCGCATGGTTCTTCCAGCGCGAGTGATGCGCGTTTGAAGGTCTTACACAATGTCACTGATTCGCAGGTAAGCGAAGAGCAGCTCCTGCAACTGGTAGATGGCATATGGGGTATCACAGCGCTCAAGAAATTGAAAAATGACCAGGCAGAAGCGCTGATTTCCTGGGCAAAAGAGGATGATTTTCTCAGCGAGGTCGAGATCGTACAGCTATTGATGCAAGAGGAACAATATGCGGGTAGTGACCGGTGAAGCTAAGGGACGCAAACTCAAAGGGCCAAAGACGATTGGAACGCGCCCGATTATTGATCGCGTCAAGCAGGCGCTTTTCAACATCATCGCTGCCCGCGTAGAAGACGCGCGTTTCCTGGATCTCTTCGCCGGGACGGGCAGCGTCGGTATCGAGGCTTTAAGCCGCGGAGCCGCCAGCGCCACCTTTATTGAGTTGAACCATACAATGCTGGCGCTGGTGCGTGAAAACCTGCAAATCACCGGACTGGCGGATCGCGCCGAGACGATACATGCCGATGCTTTCAAGTTTTTGCAAAACGGGGCGCCGCAAGCGCGGCATAAACAGGGTAAACGGAGCACAGAAGCATCTACTGACGAGACAGGCAATGTCTCCAACGTCATCGCTCCATATGATATCATCTATGTAGCGCCCCCGCAGTATCAAGAGATGGCTGCGCGCGCTTTAAGCATGCTCGATAGTTCGCCGCTGATGTCCAGGACAGGACTGGTCATCGTCCAGATACACCCGAAAGAGCGCGCCGGCGTCGTTGCCGTGCTGCTTACGCGCCTGACGCTTACAGACGAACGCCGCTATGGCAGTACATTACTGATGTTTTACGAAATAAAAGAGGAGCAATCTTGATAAACATGCAAGGATCAAGTCCAGGTGGACGATTTGCTTTCTTAGACGCAGGCGAAACGGTACGAAGGTTAGGGATTGATCGTGTCACGCTCGACCAGTGGGTGCGCGACGGTCGCATTAAAGCCTATAAAGGGGTGGGACGCGACTCGTTTTACAAGGCCGCGGATGTTGACGCCCTGTACAAATCATTGCATCCAGAGGACGCCCTGGCCAAAGCCATAGCCGAGGATGAGCGTGACAGCGCCACGACCGGCGTGCCAGGGCAGCCAGTGCAATTGACGGTGCGCAAGAAGCAGGACCCGCAGATGCGAGTTTACCTGCGACTACAGGCGGATGCAAAATGGTACGATGTTTCGGAAGAGGACATTCTTACCTGGTTTCGCCAGCTTGCCCCCGATGGGTACGAGCGCAATAAGAAGAACGCGCAACATTCGATTAAGAAGTTGCAGTACCTGGTCAGCCTGATTGAAGAGGCGCAAGAAAAGCAATAGGGTTTTCAGGTAGGCAGGCAGGATATGATATCTTCTGTTTCGCCGATGATAAAATCTGCCCCTCGCTGCTGGTACACCTTTACCTCATCTTCGTGGACAAGCATTGCCACCAGTATCTCAGGGTCGCTGCCCTTTTTGACGGCCTGGTAATTGATGACGAGATCGTGGTCATCGGCAGTGTCGCCGACATAGAGCCCTCCCAGCGTGCCGGCGGCCTCGATGGCTAGCTGCAGGGCACGTGGGTCTGGTTTGGGAGCATTGTCGGCTGTGATGACAACATCCCACCAGCGCCCGCCGCTGTAGGCTTCCAGACGTTCAAGAGCGCTATCCACCTCGGGTCCCACGCGCCCGGTAATCATACCGAGATGGGCTATGCCGGCTTTGCGCAATCGGGTCAGAAGATCGGGTGAGAAAAGCATCTCCTCGCGGTGAACAAAACCAGGCGCGTCTCTCAGGAAGCGTGGAGGGTGCCCAAAACGCTTCTGCATTTCCTCCGCTCCCCAGTAGTATTCGTGGTAGATTTCACCGATCAATTGATAGTCAAGGCGCGCGCTGGCCGGAATCACAGTATCGACCCATTCGACTCCGCCATGCCCTTGCAGGTTCGCGGCACGCGAGAGCGCGGCCAACTCCTGGCTGCCGCGCCCGGCAAGAGGTGTCCCCTTCCACTCACGCAATCGCGCGGTACAGAGCGAGGAGAGCAGGTAGCACATGTCCCAGTCGTTATTATAGCCACCGGCCTGCTTAAAGGCGTTCACATCTTCGAGGGTGACGAGCGGATTGCCGCTGTCCTTGCCCCAGTCCAGGCCATGTATGGTGTCCGCGACATATTCCGCCACGGCAATATCGGTGGCGCGGAACGAGTCGGTAGTTTTGATAAGCACGCCATCGACGTCGAAGAAGATGGTATCGAACGTTGCGGGAAAAAGGAGACCAGGTCGTTTCCAAATCACGGGGGTCTGCATTTGAGGCCCTTTCATATTTTTGTCATCATTATATGATACTTAGCAAGTCACCCGGACCTTTTGGATATATGAAAAAGTTGAGGCAAGCGAGCATTATGATTCGGTTATTCGCACAGAGGCGGCTTTGCAGCAGATTCGCCGGTATATTTGTGAGAATCCGGTGTGTTGGAGCCAGGACAAGCTGTACAAGCGGTATTAATCGACGAGGAAGATGATGTAGGCCGATAAATCGGCTGTGGGCGCGATAAATCGGCCCCTACTCGTCGACTATCACGTTTGTATCTCTATTATGGCGTCCATATCCTGTTCGCCCAGCACGTGTATTTGATCCCAGCCTTCGTTGGGGGCATCGCGCAGGGTCTGTTGTAAGAGGGCCGCGTGATAGGGTAAGACCTTTGCTTCGACTTTGCGTTGGCGCAGCTCGTTCCGTTGCGCACAGGTCTCTTGCGAGATGTCGAAGATGAGCAGGCACGCCAGGAAGCCATACCTGCGCGCTATTTCGCGCAGTCGACGACGGGCCTCGGGGTAGAGGGCGGTACTGTCGGCTACAGTAAAGCGCCCCAGGTACAAACGTTTGCTGATGATGTAATAAAACAGGTCGAAGGTATCGCGATTGACCTGTTGATTGCTGGCGTCATCACAGATAAGCTCGCGACAATGATCGGATGACACAATGATGGTCGGGCCGAAACGTTTTGTCGCGAACGTACTTTTCCCCGAACCAGCGGGCCCGCACAGTACGAGAAGCGTTCTGGGAGGTACTCTCACGTGTATTGGCATACCTGTATCGCCTGCCGTGGCTCTCTCCATTATTGCGATGCATCCCTTCCTCTGGTATAATGGCCGTGCATACGTATACGTGCAACACATGCAACGTGTGTCTCGTAGATATCGATACACTTACGAACGTATTTTACTATATTCATGGGCTTCTCTCCGTAGGTGATTGCATCCATAAACAAACTACGAATGTTCATACTGATACTTCCCACGAGGGATAAAATAAGGAATGATACACAAGATCAAGTTCGACGAGGGGAAATGACGTGTCTGTTGAAGTAACGCTTACAAGTACCGAAATCCGTGCGCTTTTCCTGGATTACTTTGCCAGCAAGGGCCATCTCATAGTCCCCAGTTCATCGCTTATACCGCGCAATGACCCGACGGTTTTGCTGACAACGGCCGGTATGCAGCAGATGATTCCCTATTTTCTGGGACGCGAGACCCCGCCTGCTACACTACTGACCTCTGCCCAGAAATGCTTTCGCACGACCGATATCGACAAGGTGGGCAATGATCGCTCCCTGACCTTTTTTGAAATGCTGGGCAATTTCTCTGTGGGCCAATACTTCAAACGCGAGGCGATTATCTACGCCTGGGACTTATTGACGCGGGTGTACAAATTGCCTGCCGGGCGTTTGCATCCGACAGTCCACCCCGACGATGACGAAGCTCCCTTCTACTGGAGCGAGGTGGCCGGTTTCCCCGACGAAGCTATTGTGCGACTGGAAGAAAACTGGTGGGGGCCTCCAGGAGCCTCGGGTCCCTGTGGCCCCGACTCCGAGATCTACTATGATCGCGGCGTCGAGCACGGCTGTGGGCGAGCTGACTGTAAACCTGGCTGTGAGTGCGAACGCTTTTTGGAGATCTGGAACCTCGTCTTCATGCAGTACTACCAGGACCTCGACGGGACGCGCACGCCTCTGCCCAGGAAGAACATCGATACCGGATTGGGGTTGGAGCGCCTGACGATGGTCTTGCAAGGTAAAGAATCGGTCTTCGATACTGACCTGTTCCGCCCCATCATTGATCGTTTTGCGGCCATGGCGAACACAACCTATGGACACGATGCAAAACATGACATATCGCTGCGGGTGATCGCCGACCATGGACGCGCCCTGGTTTTCCTGGCCGCCGATGGAGTACTCCCCAGCAACGAGGGACGGGGATATATCTTTCGCCGCCTCCTGCGCCGATCCGTGCGCCATGGCAAGCTGCTTGGCCTGGATAGGCCGTTCCTTTCGGAGGCCGCCGACACGGTCATCAACCTGATGAAGAGTCACTACGCCGAGTTGGGACAGCAGCGCGACCGCATCGTCGAGATCATCAGCCTGGAAGAGAAGAAGTTCAACCAGACACTGAACGCGGGCCTATCGCTGCTCACCGGGCTCATTGAAGAGCTACGACAAAAGGGACATCACGCCATACCGGGTGAAGAGGCCTTCAGGCTATACGATACGCACGGCTTTCCCCTTGAACTGACGCAAGAGGTAGCGGCCGAGCATGGCATGACGGTCGATGTTTCTGGCTTCGAGCAGGCGATGCAGCGCCAGCAGGAGCGCAGCCGGGCAACGGGGACATTCACGCAGGCCCAGGATGACCAGCCGCTGCTCGAAGTATTAAAACGCGTTGGTCCTACCGAGTTCACCGGCTACGAGGGCATCACCGGCAGCGGTAACGTGGTGGCTTTAATCGTTGACGGCGCGGAGGTAGAGAGCATCAGCACACCACAAAGAGCGATGTTGGTGCTGGATTCGACGCCATTTTACGCTGAAAGCGGTGGCCAGATTGGCGATCAAGGTGATATCAGCGGGTCAGTGGGCGTATTCCATGTACAGGATACGCGCCGCCCAGTCAAAGGACTGATTGTTCACTACGGGGAAATGCTTGAGGGGTACATGCGCGTCAGCGAAAAGGTACAGGCAAGTGTCATTGAGCAGCGCCGTGAAGACACGATACGCAATCACAGCGCCACGCATTTGCTGCATAAAGCCCTGCGCGACATCATCGGACCGCAGGTAGAGCAGCGCGGTTCGCTGGTCGAGCCGGAGCGCCTGCGCTTCGACTTTACCTCCTCGCGGCCTCTGACTCGCTCAGAGCTGGAACAGGTTGACGCACAGGTCAATCGTTGGATTCGCGCGAACGAACCCGTTCATACAAATATAATACTTTTGCAGGAGGCGTTAGCGACGGGAGCGATGGCACTCTTTGGGGAGAAGTACGACGACGTGGTACGCGTGGTCTCGATGGGAAGAAGTACAGAGCTATGCGGCGGCACACACTGCTCGGCTACAGGTCAGATCGGCCTGTATATCACCATCCAGGAGACGAGTATTGCCGCCGGTATTCGCCGCATCGAGGCGCTGACAGGGCGCGCCGCCGAGTCGTACCTGCGCCGCCGCAGCGCTACCCTCGAGGCGTTAGCCGCCAGGTTGCAGACGCAGCCGGACATGCTTGAAGCTCGCGTGGAACAACTGGTGCAGGAACTTGCCTCCGCTCGCCGTTCGATCTCGCAGTATCACAGGGAGGCTGCGCAGCGACAGGCGGAAGCGCTGGCGCAGGAGGCGCAGGACGTTTCAGGGGTGCAGGTTGTCGCAGCGTCAGTGAATGTACCGGATGAGAAAGTGCTGCGCGAAATGGGCGATATGGTACGCGCCAGGCTGAGCCGCCCGGGAGTGGTTGTACTAGCAAGCACCTATGATGATCGTGTGAGCATCCAGGTAAGCGTCGATCCAGCATTGACGAAGCGCGGGCTGCATGCCGGTAAAATAGCCAGTATCGTAGGAGAACGCCTGGGCGGTAAAGGCGGCGGCAGACCTGACTCAGCGCAGGGCGGAGGGAAAAACAAGGCTGAGCTTGGGGCTGCGCTTGATTTAGTAGCTCGTTACGTGAGAGAGAACCTCAAGTAATTTTTGCTTAATGCGGGGCATTTGTGCTATAAAGAAGTCTACAACATGCATGAATTAAACAGTAATACCGGGTTGAGCAACCAGTGTGTTTGTACAGCGCAGGCTGTTTATACTAGTAGAGCACTTGACGATCATAGTTGGGATTATTACGCATGAAAAATCTCTTGGATAGTCTGCGTAACCTGTTTCAGAGAAGACAGGAAGAGAACGGATATTATTACGGCCAGGAGGGAGGGTACGAAGATCAACCATTTCCCTCTGGTGGTGACGATCAACGGCAACTTTTCACCGCCCTTGATATCGGCACCGCTTTCGCCAAGGCCATCATCGTCGAAGTACATGATGACCAGGCAACTGTGCTGGGCGTTGGACGCCACCAGCAGAGCTATGCACACATGTCCGACGGCATCGTCACGGATATCTCAGGGGTGATTGCCAATTGCAACGAGGCGCTGATCAAAGCCGAAAAGGCGGCGGGGGGAATCGTGGCTCCTTCAGCGGTGATCGGTATCGCGGGAGAACTGGTCAAGGGCAGCTCGATTACTATCAATAAACAGCGGCAGCAACCGGCGAAGCCCATTACACCTGAAGAGCTCGAGGGTTTAATCAACGGCGCGCAGCAGAAACTATTGAAGAGCGCAAAAGATCGCATTGCCGCCGAGACGGGATACCAGAATATCGAGGTGCGCCTGACCAACGCGGCGGTAATCTCGGTGCGGATCGATGGACAGACGGTAGCCAATCCAGTCGGCTTTCGTGGGCGCCATTTCACGTTGACGCTTTTTAGCGCATTCGCGCCGCTGATGCAGCTGGGCGCCCTGGAGACCGTAGCCCAGGGCCTGGATTTGACGCTCGTCACGATCGTCGCGGAACCTTACGCCCTGGCACGCTGCCTGAGTACGAACGCCGGTACCGATAGCGGCGCTATCTTCATCGACATCGGCGGTGGTACGACCGATATCGCCCTTGTGCGGCAGGGTGGCATCGAAGAGACCCGCATGTTTGCCCTTGGGGGACGTACGTTTACGCGCCGGCTGGCAACCAATAAAGGTATCTCGGTCAAAGAGGCCGAGAAGCTCAAGTTGAGCTATAGCAGCGGCAATGTCAAGGGGGCAGATCGAGACGAGATCCATTCTATTCTCGCCCCTGAATGTCAAACATGGATGGATAGCATCGAATTGTTGATCGAGGAATTATCAAAAGGGGAACTGTTACCGCCGGCCATCTATACTGTGGGAGGAGGTTCGGTACTGCCGGACCTGCGGCAAAAGCTCGAAAGCTTCCCCTGGACTGAGCGCTTACCTTTTGCCCGCCAACCAATTATTCAGACAGTACAACCTGAAATGGTCACAAGCATCACTGATCCACATGACATGCTGAAAAACGCGCAAGATATTACGCCAATGGCACTGGCCTACCAGGCAATCGAATTACAAAACGAGAACAATGTTCTGGAGAGAGCACTTTACCGGGTGATTCATAACATGCATATCTAAGTAAAGTAGGGGGTGTTTTGGGCACATGGCTGATGAACAGTACATTTATCTCAGTCCGGAAGAAGATCTAACCAGTGTACGTGAACGTTTGAAGAAAATTCCCAACAGGCATATCGTGCTTGTAGTTCCACCACAGACACAACTGCGCAGCCACGTCAGCTGGCGTTTGTTGCATAGCAGCGCAAAACAACAGGGCAAAGATGTTTCCATCAATAGTCCCGATCGCCAGATCCGTTCGGTAGCCAAAGCTGTGGGTTTTAGAGTTGTAGATTCGCTGGAGGCTCCAGGTTCGAGCAAGTCGCGTACGGGGAGTGGCCCCGGTCGTCTCGGCATAGGTAGCAAAACATCGTCACGTACGCCCTCTTCCAAAGGCAGCCCGCCTCCACAGCGGTCCTCCTCTCCCGTGAAAGGGAATAAAGCCGACCAGGGATCTCCACCCGTGAAGGGCAACGGCCCCACGCAAGATATGCCCGCGGCCAGCGAAAGTACTTTTGAAGAGCCAAAGCCGCCTGTGAGAGCAAAGAGAGCCGGGCAGTACTCCCCACCTGTCAGAGGGAACATGCCATCTCAAGGCGCTCCTATCCCTCCTGTCATGGGAAATACGCCAGCGCAGGGTGAGCAGGATTTGCAGCAGTTTGACAAAGGTACCTGGGCGCAGCCGGAAGACATCAGAACGGGAGGTGGGACACCACCGTTCCCGTCGTCTTATGATAACGATGACTATAGCCTTGGTCCCTCCACCTCTATGCACTCAGTGGGCTCCACAGACGAGGATGAGGAAACCGATCCGTATATTGAAGATTACCGCAAGGCACAGAGCATTCGCCAGGCGGCGCAGGCAAAAGACACCAATGCCGCTATCCCTTCCGCGGGAAATAATGTACCGCCAGCGGGCATGCCAAATATAACTGATCTCTCTTCTACTCCCGGCGAAGTAGATGATCCTTTTAGCTACCTGGCGGATGAGGTTACGTCACATTTACCGGAGCAGCGCGGCTCCGTATCAATACCCGAGCCGGACGAAGGCGTTCACGATATCTCTGAAGAACCGACCGGCCTATTATACCAGCACGACATCGTGGACCTGGGCGACACAGAAGAAGGTTTCAACCAGCAGCCCAGTTCACCGGGGCTCGACTCGGGCGAGGATACTACCGGCGAGGAACAGGACATATCGGGACCACCACGAGTGCACGGAGTTCGCCCGCGCACAAATCGTACAGGTGGCATGCAAAAACCGCGGCCGGATAGTGGAAGTGAAGATGCTATGGCGCCCCCGCCGGTCTATGACCAGAGAACGCGTGTTCCGCGTAAGAGTGGAGAGCTGCCAGTCAAAGGCGATCAGCCAGCCTCCTATCCAGTAATGGGTAGAGGCAATCGCAATCCCCAGGCCGTACCGCTCCCGCCTGCCCGGCCTGCTCAAGCGAAAGCGACACAGGCAAGGCCTCAGCCCGGTAGTGGTCCTAACGCCAGGGTGACGCGCCCGGTCGCCGGCCCCAAAACGCAGGCGCCAGCGCCCAGGACAACGCAGCCAAAAAAGAAGAGCGCAAATTTAGGCCTGGGAGTGGCCGCGCTGGTGAGCGTGCTTGTCATCCTTTTTATCGGCCTGTGGGCTTACCTGGGTCCTTCAGCCGATGTCACCCTTACGCTTCAGTCGCACAATTATCCATTACCGTTAAAGCTGACTGCCAATGGCGCCAGCCACATAGATTTAACAAACAACACGGTTCCCGCGCAAAAACTGACATTTTCCAGGAGCCTCACCTTGCCTGGACATGCCTCCGGGTCATCGACAGTTGGCACTGTGCAGGCGACCGGCATGGTAACCTTTACCAACAACGGCACAGGTTCGGTGGTTATTCCCAGCGGAACCCTTGTTTCGACAAAAAGTGGCGTGCAGTTCATAACAGAGGCAGAGGTATTAGTGCCTTCAGGCAGCTCCACTAATGTTGCGCCTGTGCAAGCAGTAAAAGCTGGCACAACCGGCAATGTCTCCGCAGGCAGCATCACCGCGATTCCCCAGCAGGGCGGCCTGAACATGATTCAACAGGCCAATCCTCCGAACACCACCGTCAATGTCGCGGTCAATAATACCGATCCCACAACGGGAGGTGGTGCCGGTACTGCTGTCTCGGTAAGCGATAAGGACGTGAAGGCATTGCAGCAACAGCTTGATATTCAGTTGCAAGCGAAAGTCGATGACTTCATTCACAAGAATGTAGGCCCCAAAGACCAGCCAGGGAAAATTGTGCAAGTTGAGCCCGCCCCTACCGTTACACCGCCGGTGGGCAGCGTTGTGACAAACGGCAACTTCACGATGACACTCACACGACATATCACCGTACTGGTGGTCAGGTACTCAACCCTTGAAAGAGCGTCGACGGAGCAAATAAACGCCGCCCTCAATAAGCAGGGTAACGGACTAGCGCTTGTACCGCAGCAGCAGGTACAAATAACAAAGATGGCGAATAAATCCCCCAACGATGGAAACTCCGTGGTGCTCAATTACACGGCAGTTGGGCAGGTCGCGCCAAAAATTTCTAATGACGCGGTACGTCAGATGGTCAGTGGAAAGTCCGCCAGTGATGCCGCACACGCATTGACTGGTACGAGCAGCATACCCGACGCGATCGCCGTGAAAGTTACGACCTCTCCGAGCTGGGCCTGGGTGACATTCTACACGCCGCGCATCAACGTACACTACACTGCTGTCCCCGCGCCCCCAAATAAGAAGTAGGGAATATTAAGTACATAGAACCAAGCAGGTCGTGGTGGTGCCGCGACCTGCTTGGTTCTATAGAGCGGAGTTTGGCGAGCGAATCACGACAACAAAAACAGCAGGCTTTGCTCCCGGCATCTATCGTAGATTTCTCTTACCTGGAAGCCATCGGGCAATGTGATCTGATAGCGCTCATAAGTGAAGGCAAGAGCTGAATGAAGGTACTGTTGAAGGTCAAGGAAATAGGCGAGCAAAAAGGCTTTAACCAGTCTACGTTGTCGCGCAAGGCCGATGTTGACTTCAAAACAGTTCAGAGACTTTTTAGAGACCTGGCCAGGGATATCTCGGTTAGCACTCTTGTGAAGATAGCGAGAGCGCTCAAAGTGGATGTGAATGAAGGAAGATGATTAAGATGATTGGGACGTGGGGGATTTGTTTGCCAATGGGTGAGGTCAGGGTCTGTGAATGATCCAGAACATGCCTCGATTGCACCTCATGCCTGGCGACCGCAAGGGTCGCCACTACATGTCCCATGGACAAAATGAGCCGTGATGTAGTGGCGACCCTTGCGGTCGCCGGGATAATTCACAAAGCCTGTGGGTGAGGTCGTAAAGTATTGACGGAAAACGTGTGTCATGTTATAGTATGGCACGTACCAAACAGGTGCAAAACAAGCCAAGGTAGCTCAGTTGGTAGAGCACAGCACTGAAAATGCTGGTGTCGCCGGTTCGATTCCGGCCCTTGGCATTTTTTATGTTCCACAACCTGCTAAAGTTAGCCCTAGCGCGACTTTAGCAGGTTGTGTTTTTGTTCTGTTACCGCTACTGTAGCAACGCTGTAGCAACTGCTATTGACTCATTCAAACACCTTATTTAGCTTCTCTATTCACTTGCTCATCTATTTCGAACAGTCGGGCTGCTTTTTCTCACGTTTTATTGTAGAATGGAAGAGATCAATCATGAGGTGACACCAAAGGAATGCACACCGAACTCATCGACGTTAGTACAGGACCAGTTGCTGGCTCCCACATTCATCCCACTCGTTTCCCCTCATGCGCTGGTCTCCCCAACCAGGCCAATGAAGCCTGACCTACTGACGTTGTTCAGCGAGCACGTTTGAAAAAGAGAGGCAGGAGGAGAAAGCCACCATGCTTGCACTTGCAGAGATTGTTCTTCCCCCCATTGTGCTTGATAGCATCCTCATCATAGGGGTTCTGATGGTAATCGTCGGAGCACTCTATCTGGCCTACGATCTGCTCGGTCGCCAACATGGACCCTTGCAATGGTTGACCCTACTCATTACCTGTGGGCTTATCAGCACCCTTGTCCTTGGAGTAATCGCCCCGACCATCCGCTTTTTCTTCGTGTATAGTTTCGATCTTGCCTTTACCTTCCAAGCTATGCTGATAGGAGGAGTGATGGGAGTATTCACGGCTACCTTAATCGACTTCCCTCGCGCTCAAGCCAGGCCATCCCTCGTGTCGTGGAGAGGAATTGGCATCGGACTGGGACTGGGACTGCTGCTCTTCTTCGTTACCTTCTTTTTACTGGGTTCCTCTTTGATGAGCTCACTGGTCATGGGCCTCACCTGGGCCACACTCGCCAGCCTCTGGCCATACCTCATCTGGAATCCTTCTGCCTCTAAGCCCCAGGTCTTTTCACGCAAAGGGTTGGGGATTGGACTGCTGCTGGGACTGCTGTTCTGGTTCGTCTTCTTTTTCATTGCGTCGAGAGATGTGGTGGTCGCATTGCTAGCAAGTCTTCCATTTGCGTTGCTTTGTGGAGCCCTCATCAGCCTCTGGCGCTTCATCCATTGGGAAGTCTCTTCTCCTCAGCCCCAGGTCTTTTCGCGCAAAGGCTTGCTGGTCGGGTTCGTCATTGGCTACATCCTCTGGCTCACCTATCAACTGGCGAAAAATTATGCGGCATTCCTCCATGTTTCTGGACCCGTAGCAGGCTTCCAACTCCTGTGGGAGATAGTCCAGACCTTAGTCTTCATCGTGGGGGGATTTGCCTCAGCGAACGCGGCTGCCGGCAGCATCTCCCGCTACATGTTATGGAAGGCCGATGCGCTGCCCATCCGTACATTGGGAGTTGTTGGACTGGTGATCCTCCTGATCGGAACCGGCCTACAAGCTCTCCCACCCCTAATCGACCTCATCAACCTCATACAAAAAGGAAAGTAGCAGAGGGAGAGATACCATCCCTGAGACGGACTGCGTTCGGGACCTTGTGATGGGAGAGAGAAACTCTGAGCGAGTGCAAATCTGAACACCTCCTCCCCACTCTCCCTCAACAGAGTAAGCAGATGCTAGTCTTAGAGCGATTTTAAGCGGGTTATGTTTTTGTTCAGTTACCGCTAATGTAGCAGCGGTTGCGCGTTCACTCAAACGCTTTATTCAGCTTCTCGATTGCCTCCTTTTGCAATGTTGGTAGGACATGTGAATAAATGTCCATGGTCATACTAATTTCACTGTGTCCTAATATCTCTTGTACTATCTTGGGATGTACGCTCATCATGAGTAACATAGTTGCTGTACTGTGCCGCAGGTCATGAAAGCGGATATCTGGTAAATCCGCCTTTTCGAGCAACTTTTTTAGCTGTACAAGCGCGTTATGTCCTGGACTAAGGTATGTACCTGTTGGAGAACAGAATACATAATCATGATCTTGCCACGAGTCACCAGCTACACGCCTCATTTCTTCCTGACGTAGACGATGCAGCCTAAGAGCATCAAGAGCAAATCCCGTCAACACGATATTTCTCTTACTGCTCTTTGTCTTCGGTTCTGACTCAATATACATATCACCCCTCTCCTTACCCATTTGAGTAGGAAGACGACTCAGAGTACGCCGAACCTGTAAAGTACCTTGAGCAAAATTAATATCTTGCCATTCGTTCTCAACTGCTAGCCGATGTCTGCAACACATCGGTTAGCACCACACATGGCAAGCTGTATTTCCAATCAATGCGCTCGCGTACGGCATTGGCGGCAGTGATTGCGCCAAGAAAGAGGTACGGCAGGAACGAAACCCGCGCTTCTGAAGTGCATGGCTCGTGACAAAGGCATAGGTAATGGCTCCATGAGCAGCTCAATTCTGAATTTGGGCGAGAGTAGATCCCTCCTCTTCATAGGCGCTAAAGGTAATCCAATGTTGATCTTTGCATATGACTCTGTGTCATACGTTGTCATATCATAGAAGATATATACCCGAGGCATAATTATTTATGTACTTGTAGCCCGAAAGTACTGCTTTTATGCAATATAGATGAGTTAGTATTTGCAAAATCCCATCGGAACGTTATACTAAAGATACATTTCGCGAACATGGGGAAACGCGAGTTGAAGAACTTCAGCATGCCGGGGGAGACTTATGTGTCACTTTATCTTTGAACCGAGAAGTGCGAGGAAGCAGTACAATACAGAACCCTGAGATGGGCTGAAAGGGATACGTCATGAATGTAGCATTATTGCAGCAAAGTTTCGCCGAGGTCGAGCCTCAACAGGAGGCGTTTGCCGAGGCTTTCTATCGACGGCTATTTGCGCTCTATCCCCAAACCATTCCATTATTTGCCACAACCAACATGAAGCGCCAGCAGAGTTTACTCATGGCAACACTGGAACTGGTTGTCGCAGGTGTGGCTCGAGGAGATAACGTCATCCCGAGCGTTGAGCAGCTTGGCCGGCGCCATGCTATATATGGCGTGAAGGCGGAGCACTACCCGATGGTTGGGCAGGCTCTCCTGGAGACTTTTAAACAATTTCTTCAGGATAAATGGACAGCACAAGTGGAAGCCACATGGGCCCAAGCATATGCTATGATCACCGATCTCATGAGACGGGCAGGGGAAAGACACCTCATAGCCATCAACACTCCAGTAGAAAATAGTAGGGTGTGAACAGACAGGCCAATGTAAGGAGCTCATTGAAAGAAAGTTCAGCATAGAAGGAGATCTCATGCATAAATGGTCAATTATTCCTCGCCGAACCGAGCATGCGCTGCGACTTACAACCATGCGTGCCGCATTTGCAACAACCTGGGCCAGACTCTACCGGCAAGTTTTCTGGTTGTCCGATGGACACCGGAACGTTGAGCGCATTTCCACGCTCCTTCACAAGCCATCTGATAAGATCGAGGAGGTCACGTATGAACTGCTGGTCAGCGGCCATATCAAAGTGCAGTCCGGTGAAAAAGAGCTAGAAATGGATCCCGTCCTTTTAAAGGATAGCTTCAACCTGGTCGCCCCACACAAGGAGGCGTTTGCACAGCATTTTTACTCCCAGCTCTTTGCGCGCTATCCTCAAACACGCCAGCTCTTTCCACCAACGGAGGAAGGCATGCGACGACAAGAATCGTCGCTGATCGCCACGCTTGCTGTGGTCGTGGCAGGCGTGGAGCGGGGCGAGAACCTGACACAAGTGATACGGAATTTAGGCGGGCGTCATCAACGATACGGCGCGCAAGCTGCGCATTACCCACTTGTTGGACAACTCCTTCTGCAAACATTCCAGGATTTTCTCGGTGATGCCTTCACGCCGCAGATGAAAGATGCGTGGAGCAAAGCCTATGAAATCATTAGTACGGAGATGCTAAAAGGAGCAAGTCAGAGCAATGATGAGAGTACAGTATCCACATCTGCCTCAAGGGAGATGCCGAACGAGCGGAGTCCCGCCTGAGTGAGGAGGGTTGGTTGAAACGATGTAGTATGTTTTTTCTGCCGCGCGGTATATCCTCAGAGATCAGCAGCATATAGACATGGAGTAGCAAGAGATGTCCTGTCTCTTGGCCGAGAGGATACCTTGTGAACACCAATGACTTTGCGAGCCTCCTGTGGGTCCTGAAGATGTCTCGACAAAATGGGGTTGTTCATGTTGAGCTTCCAAAGGCCGAGAGGACAGAAATGGGGGAGATGTGGCGAGCGCACCTGCACCTGGTTGAGGGACACGTTGCTGCATGCCATGTGCTTAACCTGGTCGATGGGAGAAAACTTCTTTCGGATGACGAGGCTCTGCGTTGGTTAGCCGGGTGGGGGCAACGCGAACTCGCCTGGTCGCGGGAGGCTTTCACACTGCACAAGACCGCACCTCGTCCCGCGCCAGCGGACCCCTTACCTCCGCCGAGACACGTTGCGCCTCCACAACGGGTTTCGCAACCGGCGGACCTGCCGACCGCTGCGCGATATGGTTCCCCCCCCCGCACCATGTCGCGCAGCCGGAAGGCCTTTTACAGTTAGCCAGGCAGAACACACCTCCACAACGGATCGTGCAAGCAGAACAGAGCGTGATCAATTCCTGGCCTCGGAAGCACAGGCAGATCTTCGCCTTAGTAGACGGAAAGAGAAGCGTCAGGCATATTGCAACTATATTGAAGCTTTCCCCCGCGGATGTTGAAGTGGTCGTAAACGACCTGCAATCGCTGGGGGTCATCCGAAAATGAGGAAGGTCAACGCCACGAATCCGAGTCATGTATGTTCGGAAGTCCACACCGGAGAGCGAATAGCCAAAGAACCGAGGCAGTCAGGCAACGGACAAAAACTACTTCTGTTGTGCTCGTTCTTCCTCGAGCAACCCGTTTGCCCACTCGAGTTCTAATTGCCACTGATCGGCAACGTGTCGCATGATTTTCACGAGCGCGTTATTGTGGGAGGGACTCATGCCATGCACCTGTAAGAACAGTTTTTGATAATCTCCTACATTCGAGGTGATGTTCATCATCAGCTCATGAAAACGTTCGCGGCCCTTTTCCGTAATCTCATAACTGTGAAGGGGGCGTCCTTTTGTTTGCTCGACAGTTGCATTGTCAACGGTCACAACAGATCCCTCCTCCTCCAGCCTGACTAAAAGCGGATAGAGCCGCCCATGACTGAATTTGGTGTAGGGACCTGCGATATCGTTCATGGTTTTGATGATGGAATAACCATGTGCACTTCCTGACATCAACAGCGAAAGGACAATTAATTCATACATTTTCTAGCCTTTCAGGAACCCTCCCTAATTCGCTCGTCCTCCCTCTTAAGCAGTTAATTTTTTTATTGTAGCACACCGTAGCAGCCATGAAGTGCATTGCTTTCCCATGTTGTGACTTATTTCTTATGTGTAGGATAATTGGACCTCGCCCTTGTGAGTTCTCTCCCCTAATCATATAATGAGAGCGACGGGCAGGAGAGGAAGTGACCCAATGACAGACCGACACCAGCTCAAACTTCTCAAGAAAGGTTCACGTGCCTGGAATACGTGGAGAGCTAAGCATTTAGAGAAACGACCAAACCTCAACGGGGCGATCCTCAGGGAAGCGGACCTGGACGGCGCGGATCTCTCTGAAGCCAACCTCTTTCAGGCCAATCTCATCAGGGCTTCACTCAGCGGGGCGATCCTCAGGGGAGCCAACCTGCGCGGAGCGGATCTCTCTGAAGCCAACCTCTTTCAGGCCAATCTCATCAGAGCTTCACTCAGCGGGGCGATCCTCAGGGGAGCCAACCTGCGCGGAGCTGACGGCTATGGTGCGGACCTCACCTGGACGAACCTGAGCGGAGCGACGCTGAGCGAGGCCACCCTCAGGGGAACCGATCTCTCTGGAGCGAACCTCTCGCGGGCAAACCTCAGCTGTGCCGATCTCGTCGGAAGCGACCTTCGCGGGGCCGATCTCTCAGGGGCGGATCTGAACAGAGCGGACCTCAGGGAGGCGAACCTGTACTCGGCGACCCTCAACAGAGCAACGTTGCGCGGAGCCGTTCTCAGAGGAGTAAACTTCAATAGAGCCGACCTCGGAGAAGTGACCTTGAGGGGTGCTGACCTCAGAAAAGCCACCCTGAGAGGTGCAACGCTGAACGGCTCAATCCTCAGGGAGGCCAATCTCAGCGGAGCCGACCTCAGGTGGGCACTGTGCATCAAAACGGCCCTCAACGATAGCGACCTCAGCTGCGCTGACCTCAAAGGGGCAACCCTGAGCGGGGCTGACCTCAGCGGAGCCAATCTCAGCAGGGCAGATCTCTCCATTGTCTGTCTGAGGGAGGCCGATCTCTACCTTACACAACTCAGTGAAGCCATCCTCGTGGGGACCGATCTCAGCGGGGCTGACCTCAGGGGAGCCAATTTTATCAGGGCGACCCTAAGTGGGATCAACCTCAGGGGAGCCGATCTCAGGGGAGCCAACCTCAATGGAACTCTGCTCGACAAAAATGCCCTTCCCGATCTACAGGGCTGAACGCTTGTCCTTTGGGCTACCATACCCAGCTATTTATTGCCCGGTACCTTAATCTAATCCGTGTAGACAGGGAAAGAATAAGATGCTACACTAAGAACAATCGTAGCACGCGAGTCGAAAGGATCATGAGGGCATGGCTGATACGGACACAGGGATCAGCGCTGCACCGCAACCTGAGCAGGGGGGGCAGGTGCTGACCGTCATTGATGGACAGTGCATGCGTTCCCTCTGGAAGAGCGGCCTTCTGGTCATTGTACTCACCGGCCTGTTCGTTGCTTACCTGCTCGTCAAACCTGGCGGGCCAGCCCGGGTGACGTTTATTGATAATATCATCCAGGGCCTCCTCGAAGGCGTTGGTTTGATACTGGCGCTCCCGTTTTTCATAGAGGTTATCCATCGAATCAGACAGTCCCCTCCCTCGTTTGCAGAACGAGTTGCTCCGGCTAAGACGAGCCAGCGCTGGGTACCCCTCTTGCTCGGCCTGGGTATTCTGAGCTACATCATTGGACAGGTTCTCTGGACATACAACGAGAATATCCTACAACTCCCAGCCTCACAGCTCTTTCCTACCTGGGCAGACGCCGGCTTCCTGGGTTCCTATCCCTTCGTGCTGATCGCTCTTCTCCTGCTGCCCACGCGGCCACTCGCAGCCGATACACGGACACGTATTGTGCTGGACAGCCTGATGATCATGGTGGGAGTAACCACGTTTAGCTGGTTTTTCATACTCGGCCCGACCATTTTGCATGGAGCCCATTCGATGTTGGGTCAGGTCGTCGGCACGGCCTACCCCCTCATGACGCTCGTGCTGATCTTCTGCCTCGTGCTGCTAGTCATCCACTCCAATGATCTTACCATCCGGCCGGTTGCGCTCATCCTCGCGCTCGCATTCATTATTATTGTGGCTACCGATAGTATCTATGACTACCAGCAACTGAACAACATGTATGCCACAGGAACGATGCTGGACGTGGGATGGCCGTTGGGCTACATGCTGGTCGGCCTGGGCGCTCGTGCTATGCGAATGGTCATGGCCTCCAGGACCCTGTCCACGCGGACGACACCTGGCGCTCAACCACCCATGGAAGAGGCCATCCAGCCATCATCCGCATCGTTCTTATGGAAATCCCTGCTCCCTTACCTGTTCGTCCCGATCGTCGTCTTTCTCCTGGGCTACACGATGTCCACGCGGGGCCATAGTACTTTGAGGATGGGGGTCTTTATTGGGGTTGGGATACTTATGGTACTGCTGATCCTGCGGCTTATCTTTGCCATCCGGGAAACGATTGGCCAGAACCAGAAACTGTGGGTGATGCATGAACGGGTGGTCAAAGCAGAGCTCGCGCGCGAAAAGGCCGAGCGCATGAGGGCCGAGCGCGTCATTGCGCTCAATGATGCGCTCGCCGCGAGCCAACAAAGCAAACCCCATGCACGTATCATGTCACTCGGTCATTATCAGGTTCGGGACAGCCAGGGGATCTACTACAACGTATACCACCGTGAAGCGGGAGAACACCAGGCCTTTGAGTGTGAGTGCCCTCAATACCAGCAGCAGTCGATCTGCCCCCATTCCCTGATTGCCGCAGCATTGCACGGCGCTTCAGAGGCTTCGCGATCTTGATCATTCTCTTCGTCGTGGCTGCTGTTCTCGTACTGACTCACGCCCTTGTGCCTGCAAAACCTGGAATTCAAGGGAGCTGCAAGAGTTCCTCTTCTATCTGCCACCATACCTGCCGCTCGGCCTCATGGTAGCTCATCGATTGCCGGTCACTGGCCGCCTTTTTCAGGAGCGTTATGATACGCTGCCGGAAGCTAGCAAAGTAGGATTGCTGCACCTCGAAAGATGGCATAATCTGGAGGGCAATACGCTCACGTTCATAGAAATCTTCGGGGCGAAAGGCCAATGTCAGCAGCGAGGCATACTCCTGGATAAGCTCAAGCAGAGCAGGAGAACTAAAATAATCCGGCTGCGTGCTCGCAACAAGGAGACAGCCGGCTTCGCGGCTTGCATAGAGGATAGGGGCCGCAGCTGCGCTCAAAGCGTGTTCAGGTAGATGATTTGGAAACTCGTGCTTCTCGTTGAGGTTCGCAATGACTTGCGGACGGTTGATGGAGACAACGTAGCCGGCCAATGATTCTGCGCCAAGGAAGCGTGTCTGGGGTTCCATCTGCTCCTCCCATGGAGGAGTTCCCAGTCCCAGGCGCTCACGGAGACACCGAATGCTTTGCCCGTAAGAGGGGGTATGGCACTGGATGATACTCAGTTGCAAGCCAAGGCGACCTGGATCGAGCTGGTTGAGGGCCTCGTGCAACACGGTATTACAGATGGACCAGAACCGTTGCTCAGGGGCAATAGTGCTAGAGAGATTGAGGATGTATGAGTAGAACGTGACAGGGATGCTCTTCACCGGCGCGGGAGAAAACTCACCGGACGCGGGAGAAAACTCGCCGAATTCCTTAACGATCAAGGGCAGGAACCTGGCACGTTGGTCAGGAACAACTTCGAGCAAACGGCGCAAATTGTGCAGGCGAGGAACGGATTCGCCGTGCACCCAGCGCGTCAAAGTGAGTGGATTGACATCAAGGGCTCTGGCGATGCGTCGCTTCTCATCAGGGTTCCCGATGATCTCTGCGAGCAGGTCACGCCACGTTTGTGGCTTCTCCATATCCGTTTTCTCACTACTCAATAAATTTACAAATGCAAGCGTCGCGTTTCATTTTACCAGTCGGTAGCGTCGCATGTCAAGAAAACTACGCCGTCCTGGTCTCTGCCACCTGTTGCAGCCCTAACGCCTCGATAGCCTGCTCGCGCAGCACGAATTTCTGCACCTTGCCACTGGCAGTCATGGGATAGGACTTCACGAACTGGATATAGCGCGGTATTTTCTGGTAGCTGATGCGTTCTTTACAGAAGTCGCGCAATTCCTGCTTGCTGATCTCTTCACCTTCCTTGGGCAGTACCACCGCCAGCAGTTCTTCGCCGAAGAAGGCATCGGGCACGCCCAGTACCTGCGCGTCGGCTATCTTCGGATGACGAATCAGCAGATCCTCTACCTCGCGTGGGAAAATGTTTTCGCCGCCGCGAATAACCATCTCTTTCAGGCGTCCCACGATATTGACATAGCCCAGCTCATCCATCGTTGCCAGGTCGCCCGTGTGCAGCCAGCCGTCGGCATCTATGGTCTGGGCGGTCTTATCCGGCATGTTATAGTAACCTGCCATCACCGCGAAGCCCCGGCAACAAAATTCTCCTCTTTCCCTACATGGCACAACCTCGCCGGTTGCGGGATTGATGACCTTGACGTCCAGGTGCGGGTGAGGAATGCCCACCGTCGCTGATTTACGCTCAAAGGAGTCACCAGGTGGAGTATACGTGACCCCACCGGTAGATTCTGTCTGTCCAAAGGTGATAGCGACATCCGCGTTCATACGCTCTTTGACTTGCTCCATCACTGCCACAGGCACCGGCGCGCCTCCGCTCAAGACCACTTTCAACGTTGTGGGTTTGTACTGCTCGAATTCAGGGTGCTGGAGCATGGCAATCAGCATGGTGGGGACGGCGAAGATATACTCACAGTTCTCCTGCTTGATGACCTGCAGCGTTTTGAGCGGATCAAAGGCAAGCAAGGGATGCAGCGTCATCTTGCCGACAATCGCGCCAGCCGCGATGCCCGCCCCCGCAATATGGAAAAACGGTAGGGGGATACAATAGCGAGTGCCTTTCCCATCCAATGCATCAGAGCGATATAATCCCATTAATAAATCGTTGATAATGTTGTAATGGGTGAGCATGGCCCCCTTCGGGAAACCCGTCGTGCCGGAGGTATACAGGATCCATGTGGGGTCTGATGGCCGTACCGATGCTTGTCGCTCGCGCAGCGCCTCCTTGCTCATAGCCGCGCCGCCGGCTACCATTTCTCCAAACATAGATGGACGCCATTCCTTTTGCTCTAACAAGCCCCTGGGAGGCATGCCCATCAAGCATACATAGCGCAGTGCGGGCAAACGTTCGCTACTTACTTCTCCGTTCTTCTCACCGGGCGTCACCATCGAACGGACCGTTGCGAGGCAGTTGTGATCGCGCACCTGCGCCATGAAGAACAGCGCCTTCACATCACCCTGCTTGAGCACATATTCCAGTTCTGCCGCGCGGTATACCGGGTTGACCGTGACCAGCACCAGCCCGGCTTTAGCGGTGGCAAACTCAAGCAAAAGCCATTCCGGCAGGTTGGCCGCCCACACCGCGATGTGATCTCCCTTTTGCAGACCAAGCGCCATCAGCCCACGCGCCACCGCGTCAACGCGCGCGCGATATTCCGCGTAATTCCAGCGAATATCCAACGCGCCTCCAAATTCAGGATAGCAAGAGTAGACGACGGCTTCGCGACCGGGAATTTCGTCGGCGCGGCTATCTAAGAGGTCTCCAAGTGTAGTATCAAGGAGATCGATCCCCGCGGTGTCGGCCTGCCAGTAGGACAGGCCATCTTTGATCATGCCCATGAAAACCCTCCTTTGAGGTGATATCCTGAGAAAGAGTCGGACTAATACGATTATCATTACAGACTGAGCACTCCCCGCATTCAATGCGGGGGTTCTGATGGGCTCCCCCTCAATCACTTTCGTCTTCGGGATCAACGCTTCACAGTTCAAGGGCTAGCTCAGGTAGCCCGTCCACAGGCCGAGCCTCATGCTCCTGTGGCACTTGTCCTTTGACCAGACAAGCCAGCCCTTCGGCTGATGTTGACTGCTCCTACAGCATCTCGATGCCCCATCCATCCGCAATCAGCACAGACATAGGTTCGGTCCTGTGCTTTGTTACGAGTCAAACAGGCTGGACATTCCTGGCTCGTATAAGCAGGGTCCACCTGCTCTACCTTGATGCCCATCCGTGCCGCTTTGTAGCTGATGAAGAGAGTCAATTGGTAGAAGCTCCAACTGTTTTTCATGCGGTTGTTTTTGCGGGCGGATGCCCCACGACTTGTGCGTGTCGTGCCCTTGCGTACGCCGTGCAAGGATTCGATTTTCATGGTTCCCACGCCCTGTTTATGGGCATGGTTCACGATCTGTCGAGAGAGCTTGTGGTTGATATCCTTCATCCAACGGCGTTCTTTGCCTTTGCTCTTCTTGAGGGCCCGTGTCTTGCCAGCCTTCTGCAACGTCTTGCGACGAGCATAGAAGCGCCTGCGCATGTGCCTCTGATACCGGCCATGGCCAAAGAAGCGGGTTCCCTTCCCTGGGATATGAACCACGGCAGGGACTTTGATGCCCAGATCAATCCCCATGACGCCCTCCTCAGAGCGCGGTGCAGGTTTCTCCTGGGTCATGGTGACATCGGCTATCCACTTGCCTCGTTTCTTCTTGATACGAAGAAGGCCGGGCAAGCCTTCCAACGGGAGATCCGCACAAGTCATCTCGATTTGCTGTACTCTGCCTTCCAGACAAACGGGCAACGTGAGCTTGCCTGCTTCGATCTGCCAGTTCTGGTTATTCCACTGACAAATCGGCTTCAAGAGGACAGGGAGCTTATCCAGCTCAAGGGACCGCTTGAAGAGCGAACGGGCATCGCGCAAGGCTTGATTTTTGACACAGGAGGGGAGAGTCGCCACAAAGTCTTTCGTGCTGAAGCCCTCGTGTGGGATCACATCGGCATCCAGCGCAGAAGCCAGCACATTGACGGTACTGATGTATTGCTGGCAATGGGCCATGAGCAAGTGTCCTTGTTCAGGGGTTGGGTACAAGCGAACCTGGTAGGTGTGCTCTAAGCCTTTCGGTTTCTTGCTCATGATCGACTCTGCCTTTCAATATAGGCATCGATGACTTCCTTGCTCACCTGGCCAGCCGTAGAATAGAACGTACTACGTGTCCAGAGGGACGGCATCCGCATCAGATGTGAGAACTCTTCTCGCAACAGATGCGAAGAGCGGCCCTTGATGAGACGAGGGATGTCAGAGGGCTCGGTGTAGGGATTAGCCTGAATGAACAAGTGGACATGATCAGGCTGGATCGCCAGCCTCACAATAGGCCACTGATTCTCTTCTGCCACTTGCTCAATGATTGTCTTGAGCCGATCATGAACAGGTCCGACCAACACCTTGCGTCGTCGCTTCGGACAAAAGATGATATGGTAGAGGATATGATGCACACTGTGCTGTTCGTGAACATACAGCTCTTCCATGTCGGTTATTATAGTCGAAACAACATGGTTTGTCAACATATCCACCCATCCCAAGCTCCAAACAAGGAAGTCGCCCTTCAGCCCCGCCTTGAAAGCGCGGGGCTTTCAGGCGCTCTTAGTTGTAATAGGATAACTCATAACCTGAACAGGTTGCGCTTATTTTACCATATTACCACAAAAGTTAGATTATCAAGATTCGGACCAGGTTTTCGGGGTGCAAAGAAGTATACATGGTTTAACCCATCTTGACATATCGTCGAGTTTCTTCCATAATCGTTATGGGGAATTGTCCTTTGCTCCGCATCGCCAGGACATGTCACACAGGGTGCTTTTCGACACTGTAACAACATTATTTTGAAAGGAAAGCCAGATTATGATTCCCACATCACGCTCGAGGATGAGCATTATGTTCTCACTGGTAGCCTTCGTTACGGTAATTGGAAGCTTTATGTTTGTAGGGTCGAGTGGAAATATTTTCCACGCCAGGGCTGCTAAAGCCGATAGTGACAAAGAACCTTTTTGTGTGCAGAAACAAATTTGTGTAGACGCGAATGATTATGGGGAGTACTACGTTGGGCACGACGAGCCGTCGCTCCTCTTCTACTCCAACAAGCCTGATTCCGGCAATTCGTATGTCTCCCGGCTGACCTTGCCCAAGGATCCGCCGAAGCTGCCGCAACAGAATGGGACTGGCGGCACCTTCAATTTCCAAATACATCCCGCCTTCTGGTACGGCATGGCGATGTGTGACACGCAGTCTGCGCCGGAATTTACCAATCAATGCACGCCAAATAGCGACGCGAATATCTTCGATAGCGCGGACCCAAATGACCCGCACTATATCGGCAAACACCCGGGCTCAGCATTCATGGAGATGCAGTTCTACCCTCCCGGCTGGGCACCATTTGAATTGCCTGGCGGCATTAGCTGTGATGCCACACAGTGGTGCGGCGCGCTCAATATTGACAGCCTCATTCAGAACCAGAACACAAACCAGTTCAACAATACCGCCTGCCGTGACCTCGTCAGCGATGAGCCGGTGAACTTTGCGTTCGTCACGAAAAACGGTGTGGCGCAGGCCCCCGCCAATCCTGTGTCAACTGCGACGAACCCGGCGGTCTTGACGCCGAATCCCACCAAAGACCTGTTCATGCGGTCTGGCGACACCCTGACGGTTGCCCTGCACGATACAGAGGCCGGCTTCCAGGTCGTCATCCACGACCTGACACAGGGTACATCGGGCTCTATGACTGCCAGCATTGCCAACGGCTTCGGGCAGATAAAGTTCGATCCGAATGGTAAAGGCTGCACGGTTCTACCCTACGCCTTCCACCCCATGTATAGCACATCAAGCGAGCATACGCGCGTATCATGGACGGCACACTCGTACAACGTCGCGTTCTCGGACGAGATCGGGCACTTCGAGTACTGCAACGCCATCGATATTAAGGGGAATTGTACCCAGGACGGTGTGCACGATACCGATAAGACCCTGAGTGGGATTGAGGACGACACACTTTGCTTGAGCGCCGCCTCCTCGACACGCATCCCTATAACGGGGTGCGCTGGCACCGATTCCGATTTCGATGGTGTGTCCTACCAGCATACCTGGCCAGGATCTCTCAGCAATCCAGGGGCGAACAATCGATTAAATCCCCGATCGATCCTGTTCACCAGCCCACTCATCAACGGCTCGCAGAGATACAGCCGGGTAGCATTTGAGACAGATCTGCCGCGCATCGAGTTCGACACGATTCCGCCGTGCCAGCGCCACGTAGCGAATCCCGCGGATCCCAATCCAGGTCAGGGCTGTGTGAATCTGCCAGTGGGTGCCAACTTCTACCCCATCTACACCACCCGCAACTCGGACGAGGGATGTACCTGGCAGCTCGGCGGTGCTCACATCCCAGGAACGAAGAAAACCTTCGGCGGTACCTCGACGGCCGAGTATGGTGGGCTGCTGTTGCTGGCATATCCTGCGCCAGGTGGGCCAACCTTGCGCTTCAACAACTTCCGCCAGGTGCTGTCCTCTAACCCCTGCTGAGACTGGCCTGCGGAGCACTGGAAACGGTATTCTCATCAAAGGAAGATAACAAGCGCGTTTGATGGGAAAATGAAGAGGGTTGCTTCTTTGAAGTGGCCCTCTTGCTTTGCAGCCAACGCATGTCTCGCTCTGGCTACGTCAACCTGAGAGCGTCGACAAACGGCAAGTGTATACGTCAAAAGAGTGGCGCTTCAATTACGCGTTACACTGAATGAAGCGCATCGGATACCGGTGCAGCGACTCCACGCCCTTGTTCGTTACCCGTAACAACTCTCCCACCTGTACGCCCATGCGCTCATCCTCCGTGATGATGTTGGGCTGTACAACGATGGTCATGTTCTCCTTGAAGGTAAAGGGGGGAGCTGGCCTGGCGCTCGTACGCCGCGTGCGCAGGATGGGAGGAAGGTAGCCACCTCCAAGACCATGCACGAGATCATCGCAAATCGAGTATCCAGCGTGATGGATATACTCGGCGGCATCCAGGACCTCCTCAGTATTGGCTCCCGTGCGAATCACGTTCGCGATACGATTGAAAGCTTCGACGGCCACATCGTACATGCGCTGGTACTGCGGGGTCGGCTGCGTACCAATGGTAAATGGCCGCAAGATCTGACCGGGGTATCCTTCGAAGTAGTGAGCGCTCAGCTCTGTGAGGAGCACGTCACCCTTTTCCAGGATGCGCTTCGATTGGTATTGTGCCGGAACACAGACGCTGGGGTTACTCATAGGGGTGGTGGCCATATAATGAATATGGCTTCTGCCCCCTGATCCCAGGTAGGAGCACTGAACGATGGCCGCTAGCTCATATTCGCTGATCCCCGGGCGTGCCTCGCGTTCAAGAGCCTCAACGGCCCGGTCACAAAACTCTGCCCCTATCCGCAGGGCATCAAGCTCCTCGTCACTCTTGACGAGGCGGATTTTGAGCATCCACGCGGTGAAGTCTACGAAGGTGGCCTCTGGCAGCCCCTGTTTCAGAGTTCCATAGTGCCCCATGGGAATTCTCCCCACCAGGCCAATACGGCCCCCTGCAAACCCCCGCTGCCTGACATGTTCGACTGCAGCCTCCGCCGTATCCGGCCCTCCCCAATGCACGCCGGTGAAGTGTGTGATCCTGCGTGCTGTGGGAATGTGGTTGTACATTTGCGCGAACAGCGCCGGTTCGAGTTCAGGCTCAGCAGGGAAAATAAGGAATGCCTCCCTCGTTGTCGCGTAGTTGGAAAGGTACTGCACTTCGCTGCTCATGGATGGCATGCCGTAGACCAGCAGCGCCGGGAGATCAGCCTCCTGCATAGCTGCTCGCACGACAGCATAACGACGTGCAAATTCGGCTTGCGTAAAGTGGGGATAGAAATTTTTGTCGTCCATCATACTCCTGTATGTTTCATGGTAATGTTGACATCTTGTCATTCGTCATTTACATTTTTTCATAGGAAGGTGTTCAAGCGATATGCTCATTCAAGAGGAGAGACTAATGATCTGCTATACTACAACGTTTCTTGCCGTTCCGGGATTTGAGAAGGAAGTCATGACCATCCTGCGAGAGCATGTGAAGCAATCCAAAAAAGAACAGGGCTTGATCGCGAGCCAGGCGTATCGTTCAGAGACGGAGCCGCGCCGTTTCTTCGTCTACCATGTCTTCACTGACAGTGCCGATAACGACGTGCGCCGCGCTACCAAGTTTTATGGCGAGTATATACTGGCAAGCTTACATGGCATGTTTGACACGGAAAGCCTGCTCATGGATAGATATCAGCCGATAACGGAGCTGGACAGCCGCCATCTCAAAACAACAGGCGCATGATAACCTCATCGCCCTCCGTCGCGCCTGTTTGGACGAAACCGAGTTTTAGAAGCACATGGCATCATTCCATATAAGGCTGCACAATCCTTAACACATCGTCTACGGAGAAAGGCTTGGGCATAATGGTATCCACAAAGTTAATGAGAGAGGAGACCTCGGCTATTTTGTCCATGGCCGACATCAGGACGATCACATGCCGCCCGCGCACTTCGGACTCGGCTTGCAGGACCGCGCACACCTCCTGACCATCCAGCACGGGCATCATCACGTCAAGGAAGACCAGGTAGTGCTCGTCGCCGCGCAGTATTTCCAGCGCTTCAAGGCCATGCCGTGCTGTACTGATAGCATATCCTTCAAAATCGAGTATATCGACCATCATATCGCGAATGATCGGGTCATCATCGACTACCAGGACTTTACGAGGTTTGTTGTGGTGGTTCTGGTTCATCCTGCTCACCCTTACCTGCTTCAACTTCAACGGGCGCTTCCATGCGTGGTAGATAAAAAGCGAAAACCGATCCTTCCCCAGGGACGCTCTGCTGCAACCATAATCTGCCACCCATCGCTTCAATGTAGCGGCGGCAGATAAAGAGTCCAAGGCCAGATCCACGTACAGGGGTTGTCAAAGAGCGTGTCGCGCGTACAAATTTCTCGAATATTTTCTGCTGATCTTCAGGGTCGATACCCTCTCCTTCATCATAGACCTGCACCAGTACCACGGGAAGGTCCGGGTCTGTTTCAATGTCGAACTGTTCTTCAGGCAGCCCCACTTGTGCAAGGACTGTCGCATTGGCGATAACTTCTATGCGTGAATCTCCCTCAGAGTATTTGGCAGCGTTATCCAGCAGGTTTGAAATCACCTGTCGTACACGCAGCGGATCCCCTTCGACCCACAGATCAGTCCCCACCTGGGTCACGAGCTTCTGCTCAATATTGACACTGAGCAAATTCACCGCCATTTCCACGGCAGCGTGCAATTGCACCGGGCCGATCTGCAAATCAAGCTTCTTGTCTACCACGCCTATCTTTGCCGCTTCGGTCATACTGTTGACCAGGTCGGTCAATTGTTGGGCAGCGCCGGTTATCTTTGTGGCGTAACGCGTGATCTGCTGTGGATTAATGCGGCTACTTTGCCGCTTGAGCAGAGTTGAATAGCCACTGATAGCGCTGAGGGGCGTGCGCAACTCATGAGAAGCAGTGACGAGAAATTCATCTTTCAGCCTATCCAGTTGCTGCTGTTCAGCGTATGCTACCTGTATTTCCTCAAAAAGCTGAGCATTGCGTATCGCGCTGGCTGCCTGTGAACTAAGAGCCAGGAGCATACCGATCTCTGATGGGCGGAAGTTGCGTACCTGCTTTGGCGTATGCACGCCCAGGATGCCTATCAGTTCCGCCTGGTACAAGACGGGGATCATGAGCATCTTCTGGATACCTGTCTCCAAAAGGAAAATGGTCCCTCCCTCATCGCATGCGCCGGCAAGTTCTGCCGCTATGGATTGATCGAGGTAGAAAAAACCCAATCCGACAAGTTTTTCCAGCGGAGAGCCCTTATACGGAATGCGAATCTTTTCTAACAGTTTATCGTGATGTTCTTGATTGACTGCATAGTCAACGTCTTCATTTCCCTGGAATCGCTGTTTTTGCGTCTCGTAAGCAGTTTGCACAATCAGTTGTTCCTTGTCGGCGCTACACTGGAAGAAGATGCTCATCTCCGTCTGGGCCAGTTTGGCCGCGGATTCAACGAATTTGTGCTGAATATCATTCACATCAAGGACGGTACTGACGCTAATGGTTTGCAGCGCACTATTCATCGCGGCCAGCAATTCTTCACGCTTTTTTGCCCCGCGCAGTGCCTCCCGCGAGCGTTCGTACAGTTTGGCATTCTCAATACTCACCGTTACAATCTGTACCATCGTCTCCAGGATCTGTATTTCCTCTTCGTGGTAGGCATTTGGATGCAAACTGGTGATACAGAGTGAACCAATGACGCGATTAAACATCTTCATTGGCAGGAGCAAAAAAGAACCAGCTTTACGTTGATCACCCCATGTGCCGGTCAAGAGTTCGTCGTATTCCCCACTTTCATAATGGCTGAGATCCAGCAGCAGCTTTTCCTTCTTCTCTTGAGTGGCCCTCCACCATACGGGATGCTCACCTGGCTCTATGATCTCGGGCTTTTCGGCCAGGCCCTCCACGCGGTTTCCTTCACGTATAGCAAAAACGTCATAAATCTTTTCCGTGTCGCGGTCATAGAGGCTGATCAACATTGATAAAACATCAACAATGCTTGAGGTGAATTGATAGACATTCTCTACGAGTTTTGCTAGTTGTACAGACGTTGGGAAGGCGGTACTGATACTCTGTAATTGCTTTAAATAGTCGCTTGAACGTCTTTGCTGACTGCGTAACTGGTCATTCTGCAGGTAAAGCGCGATACGTTCGGCGAATTCTCGTGCTTCGGAGCGCTGCCTTTGCAGGAATACCGCTCCCGTAGTGGTCTGATAGAGGATAATAATGCCCATCACCCCAGACTGTTTCTTCCTGCCGTAGACCTCGTCGATAAGTGTTGGCTCCTGCATTGGTACAACAAGGTACCATGTCGGCACGACATCTATCTTTAAATCTTCTTTAGGACCTGTATAAAAGAAGGCGAAGTAATCCTCGTGGCGCATGATATGCGTCTCGTTTTTATGCCAGACATAGCCAATCAGATCCTGTCCAAGCCGATAGGTAGCGCCTATGGGAAAGAGATCATACTGCCGTGGCGTCACGACCTCTACCTCCTCCGAGGTTAGCGCCTGTGTGATACGTTTCGCGCGCCCAGGAAGCGAAGCAGAAGGATCAGGCAGACTGTCGGTGATATGGCGATCAAGGATATTGCCCTCTGTATTCGTTGCGTTTTGAGGAGCCGCTGTCGTCGTCGAGTTCCCGTTACGCAAGCGCACGTGGAGTTGTATCTTCATGTGATCGAATTGCTCATCATACAATGCGATACATGCACCAGTGCATGCAAACTGCGCTATCATCTGGCGTAGAAGACGCTTGAGCAATGATGCGGGAACGTCCTGATCAGGTCGTGATTCTGGCTCTCCCCAAATCGCAGTAGACATGAGTACACCTCTCCTCACTTCCCAGTAGAACGGGTGGTACCAATAATGCACGCGCCTCTACAGGAAGCGCAGGGTGCTGAAGGCGGGCAAAACCTACAAATTCATTATTCATGGCTTTATTATTACAGGGTAGCATATCACAGGTGTGTGTGATATTCAACTCTGGCAGTCGCAGACATTTGGAGATAAGACTTCCCGTGAGCGGATTTGAGAGCTGTCCTGACTGTCATCCTGAGCGCAGCGAAGGATCTCTGCGGCAATCTCGCCAGATCCTTCGCTGCGCTCAGGATGACAAGCCTTATCTCCAAATGTCTAAAAATAAGTATCGGCTGTTGATTTATTTTGTCACAACGACTACAATACTGTTACAGAGGTTAGATAGGCAACCTTGTGGCTGCTTCAACATACGAGCAGTTCAGTTAACTCCTCGAAAGGAGCCTTGTAGCGTGACGAGTACCGTACGTCTTAGAACGATAATTGGGGGGGCTATACTTACCCTCCTGTGGATCTGCGGCTTTCTCTTTATCAAACCAACGCTGGCGGTTGATTTTGGCGGTGGAATCCTCATTGGCTTGAAGGTTCTGGTGGGACTGTTGGGCCTGCTCATCATCGTTCTCTATCATATTTTTGACCGGCCTAACGCTGAAACAACCAAGCTCAGCCTGACGACAGTGCTTACTATTACCTGGCTGGCTTTGATGATTTTCTACCCGTTCAAAGACCCGAACAACAAGGAATATTCTGGCGCCATTGCCTTCTTTACGCTTCTTGCCGGCCTGGCTGTATCCTTGCTCTGGGTACGCTTCTTCGCGGACGAGATCATTTAATCTTTTTTACCAGGCATCAATGGGCGCAGCGTTGCGCCCATTATTTTTTGTCTAACCCTTGACCTTCGCGGCAAATGGATACTGATATGGCACAAAAGGAAACAGGAAAGCAGGAAATACTTACTCAAGGCCAGGTAAAACCACCTTTCACCGGGCCTGAAAACGATGGATCGCGGCCACAGGCAGATACCCCGGGCCCTAAGCAAACAGAGCAGGCAAACAAATGGGCAGTGTTGGTCATCGTCGCCATCGGCGTTTTCATGGCAACGCTGGATTCGTCAATTGTGAATATCAGCCTGCCAGCGATCGCCAGCTCCTTCGGCGTACCCCTCAGTGGGGAGATAGAGTGGGTAATTATCGCGTATCTTGTGGTCACCGCGGGCGTATTGCTGACGGCAGGGCGTATATCCGATATGATCGGACGCAAGCCAATCTGGGCCGCCGGCCTGATCATCTTTACTGTAGGATCGGCTTTTTGCGGCTTCGCTCCTTCGCTGGGGCTGTTGATCGCAGCTCGTGCATTACAGGGTCTCGGCGGTGCGCTGATCATGGCCATTAGCCCGGCGATGCTGACAAGCGCCTTTCCCGCGCATGAACGAGGCAGGGCGCTGGGACTCAACGCCGTGGTCGTCGCACTCGGAGTGAGCACGGGCCCAACGCTGGGCGGTATAATCACATCTACCCTTTCATGGCGTTGGATTTTCTTCGTGAACCTTCCTATCGGTATCATCGGCCTCATTCTTACTATGCGCATCCTGAAAGAAAAAATGCGCTGGAACCGTGGTAAATTCGACCCGGCGGGAGCGATCCTGCTCGCTTTGGGACTGGTCGCAATTACGCTGGGACTTTCCTTTGGTCAAGAGTGGGGCTGGAACTCACCGCTGCTCATCGGCTGTCTTGCAACAGGCGTTATTGCCTTAATTCTTCTTTATATTGTTGAAAAACGCGTCGCCGATCCGATCATCAACCTGTCATTGCTCCACAACCGTGTCTTTCTCTCGGCCACCTTGAGCCTCGTATTGAGCTTTCTGGCGCTCTTCGCTGTGAGTTTCATGCTGCCGTTTTACCTTGAAGAGTTGCGTGGCTTCACGACCGTGCAGGCGGGGCTGCTTCTCACGCCACTGCCACTCACGATTGCCGTCATCGCGCCGTTCAGTGGAACGCTTGCTGACCGCTTCGGCACGCGCTGGTTAGCGGCGGGAGGGCTGACCATAGCCTGTATCGGGCTGATATTGATCAGCCAGCTTGACGCCCATAGTTCGACCTGGGATATCATCTGGCGCCTGGTGATCACCGGTATGGGCCAGGCTCTCTTCCAATCACCCAACAACAGCGCCTTGATGGGTGCAGCGTCTAAAGAACAGCAGGGCAGCGCCGCCGGCTTCCTGGCTACCGGTCGCGTGGTTGGCCAGAGCGTGAGCGTCGCCCTGTCAGGAGCCATCTTCACCAGCCTGGGCGGCGCCACCGCGGGTCACGAACTTATCACCAACAAAAACTTGACGCCGGCTCAAATTGCCAATCTACAACAGACCTTCACGCACGCTTTCCATACCACCTTTATCGTCTGCGCGTGCATCGCGGCGTTTGGTATTTTCACCTCGCTGGTGCGCGGCAAAGAGAGTTAACGACTTATGAACAGGACAGATCGCTTGCTGGCCATTGTCCTGGAATTGCAGGGCAAAGGGAGACAGCGCGCCGAAGACCTGGCGGCGACTTTCGAGACCAGTAAACGCACCATTTATCGCGATATCCAGGCGCTGGGCGAGGCGGGCGTACCGCTCATCTCCGTTCCTGGCCGTGGTTACTCGCTGATGAAAGGATATTTTTTACCCCCATTGAGCTTTACTACGGACGAGGCGACGATGCTCCTACTGGGCAGCGACTTTACGGCACAAAATTTTGATGCACAGTATCGTAGCGCCGCCCAATCCGCCAGCCGCAAGATCGAGAGTGTCCTCTCTGAGAAGCTGCGCGATGAAGTGCGCTACCTACAAGACAGCATTCTCTTTATCTCCAGCGGTTCTACTGAGGATATCACCGAGACAGAGATGGTGCGCCAACTGCGCCGGGCGATCATTGAGCGCGCCACAGTGCGTTTCTGCTACCATACGCGCTACGTCCGTAATGGCCAGAGTACGCAGCAGACCCGCGAAGCAGATCCCTATGGACTTGTACATTATGCAAATGCCTGGCACCTGGTAGCTTACTGTCATTTGCGTCAGGATATCCGAAACTTCCGGCTCGATCGCATGGAGAACCTGGAATTACTGTCCCGCACGTTTCAGCGCCCTACTGATTTCAAGATGCAGCAGCGGCGACAGGAAGAAGCGCAGAGAGTAGTGGTACGCGCCCTGTTCGACCAGGAGGTAGCGCGCTGGGTGCGAGAGTCACGCTCCTACTTCATGGTCGCCGTAGAAGAAAGCGCGCAAGGGCTGCTGGTAACCCTCCATGTGCGCCAGGAAAGCGAAATACTGCAATGGCTCCTCAGTTGGGGAAGATACGTACAGGTATTGGAGCCAGAGTCGCTGCGAAGCATGATAGCAGAGGAGGCGGAGGGCATGCTGCGCAATCATCAAAATGACCCAGGCAATTGCTTTTGAAATGGTGGAACTGGAAGGACCGCAATAGTTGCCAAGACCATAACCAAATAGTGCATTTGGCCTGGGTTCTCAACCTTAACCTAAGCCCGTTGAAGCCTCTGGGACATCCCAAAGACCCAACTGGGCTGGGGGTTGTACTACGGACAACCCGTTTTTCTTCTTCCAAGCTTCATGCCGTTTGAGGAGCAAGGCTTTGACCTCGGCTTTGCTCTTGCAGGTTGCCAGTTCCTGATCCCCAAAGCGGCTGGACAAATTCAGAGCAGCATTGCGGTCGGCGTGGTTGCGATACCCACACACCACACAGATGAAGGTGCTCTGGTCCCGTCGGTTGGCCCGATCCACATAATGGCAGCGGTGGCATTCTTG
>WNGK01002335.1_pt1 | contig 59356 bp, 50 predicted proteins | sample 5400601 | NCBI WGS metagenome assembly WNGK01 (sample SAMN13153376, study PRJNA577476) | soil metagenome | isolation source: 60 cm soil or saprolite under Garry oak tree replicate 1 | place: USA:California | collected 2016-06-15
GAGCTTCGTCGCACCGTTGAATGAGACCACGAGGAAACCGACTGTCAAAGTTGTTCGTGGAAACTCGAATAGAAGGGTGAACCAATCAACCCCGAATCGCGCTCTTGACCCGACCCGGCTTCATAGAAGTTGACGCGGCCGCACGCAACTGCGTTACACGCAAGTTGTCGGTAACAAGTCCGCTGGTTCGGCTCGCGTCCAACGAGTTATATCCCGCCCCAGATTGTAACGCGCAATCAATGGTTCGCGATGGTGGAATGTTGCAAGTTCTTTAGAATGCTGGCGTCCCGTACGAGATTCGAACTCGTGTTGCCGCCATAAAAGAAAGCCCTTCACTTTAGTTAAAGAAACTTAGCCGCATAGACCACACTCTGCTGTACTTGAAGGACTCAGGGAACGCTTATATTGGAAGGGGCGTTAGATACCTGATTCTGAAACATTTGCATACCGTGGGAATCGAATCTTCGAATAAAGGTTTTTTACCCGCGAAAAATATTCTCGCGAGTTTTGGTTGTTCGGTTACGCACGATTTTCATTAACGTTTCTGGTATTTCGGGCGAATCTGTGTACCCAAGTTTTCTGAGCACTCTCCGGGAAGTGACCCGAGAGTGACTCAAACGAAAATGCCGGATATCGGCTGTGCCCGTAACTATTGAGTTTGCTGAGGTTGTGGAGGCGGCGATCGGAATCGAACCGATGAATAAAGGTTTTGCAGACCTCTGCCTTACCACTTGGCTACGCCGCCAAAAGAAAGGATGAAGGATCAAGGCGGAAGGATGAACGGAAAACCAGCAAGGCTTTCATCCTTCATCCTTCCGCCTTCATCCTTAGATTCTGGAGCGGGAGACGAGACTTGAACTCGCGACCCTCGCCTTGGCAAGGCGATGCTCTACCACTGAGCTACTCCCGCTTTTTCAACGAGATTCGATTCTAATGATTAGAAGTGGGTTGTCAAGGTAACGTTACCGCTTGCGATAACAAGCGGGTAAAGCGGAAAGAAATCGCAGGCAGGGATGCCTGCGGTCCGCACGCAGGATGCGTGCGCTCCGGATCACGCAGGATGCGTGCGCTCCGGATCACGCAGGATGCGTGCGCTCCAGGCAGCACGCAAGTTAACAACTTGCGCTACTTTTCTTGGGCTATCAGCTTCCTAAGGTTGTGGCAAAGGTGTTGCCAGCACTCCGGCGATCAACTCATTCAAACCCGCGTCCGAATTCTCATGCCGAAACTTATAGAGGTCCGTAAGCCTCTTCGTCCATTCAGCCTTGCTGGCCTGATGTTGCGGATCATTTCCGGCGAGGGCTACGGCGCGCGCATAAGCGTCGATGATTCGGTCCATGACCTTATTGAGTGTATCAAGGGCCGCTTTGCTCTCCGGCGTTTCGGGCTGATTAGCGAAGCGCTTCGTATAGTCGGCGGAAAGTCTCTTGAAAGGACCCTGCTCGTACGCTACCGCCAGGAAGTAATACGTCGATGGCGTTTTCTTGAGAACACCATCAATCTGGGAGACTTTGATGAATTGACCAATCGCTTCATCAGGTCGAGTCTTCACTTCAGTAAAGCCAATCGCGTAATGCAGTGAAGACAGCGCATCGTCCTTGTTCTGGAAGGGCTTCCAATCGTCCGGAGCTTTACCGGCTTCGATCAACTGAATGGCTTTCTGGGCATAGCGAACGGAATCTGCATTGAAGTTTTCATTCTTCGCGTTTGTGGTAGCAAGATAACCACCGTAGCCCAAAGCAATCAGCGCCTTCACATTTTCGGGATCGTCGGCGAGCACCTGCTTCGCCAGCGCATACCCCGCGGCGTAGTTCTTTTCGACGTAGATTGATTCGAGCAACTTGCTTTCGCGGTCGCGCCTTTCATAGTCGCCCATCCAAAGCTTGAAATATCGCGTGTACTGATCGTCTTCTTTGCCATAACGACGCATGTACTCCTTGGCAGCCTCGTACGCTATCGGCGGATTACGGTCCCAGTTCTCCACGAATTTTTTGTAGACGTTAACTTTTATTTCATCATCCGTGACCGTCGGGGTCTGCGCCACCGATCTTGCAGGCGAGAATAAAAGAACCAGCCCGAACAGCACGGCAAGTGTTATATGATGTCTCATCAAGCGGAATTCCTCCGAAAAATAATCGCAGATTTAGATGCCGAGATTTGCAAAACCGTCTAACTGAGTTTTGATTCTAGCAGACGGAAGGGGCGGTACTAAAACCGCTCGCGATAGCAGGTAGTCGTTCAGTTTGAGGTGGCACGCGCATTCTGCGCGTGGCTTCACGGGCGAGACGCCCGTGCCACTTGCTCAAACTGAGGCAGTACCCAATAGCAGGCTGGTTGACTCAGTGGCGCTCATCCCGGTGCCGAGATTTCGAGTGGCGCGGGCAGGTCCACTATTTCCCAGGCGGCGCGATTGCGAAGCAGCGAGGACATGAGCGCGGCGTGAAGCAAGTGGCCGCTCCGCTCAGCCTTGACCCGGCCCAGCAATGCCATACCAAGGAGCGCCAGGTCACCCACGATGTCCAGAATCTTGTGTCGTACGAACTCGTCGGGAAAGCGCAGACCGGTTTCATTGAGCATGCCGTGCTTAGTCAATACTATGGCATTATCGAGAGAGCCCCCGCGAATTAGGTTTGCCCGCCGCAGGGCTTGGACTTCTTCGATGAACCCGAACGTGCGCGCTGAGGCAATGTCACGAGCGAAGGAACCATTGTCCAAAGTGATGGAGCGACGCTGGGTGCCAATGAGCGGGTGAGGGAAGTCAATCGTGCAGTCGATTTCATAAGCATCGGCCGGCTCGATGCTGATGCGCCGATTTCCGGCTTCGACGCCGACTTTTTCGCGGATCATCAGCACGCGACGCGCTAGTGGTTGTTCGCTAACGCCCGCATTCTCGATCATGTCTGCGAATGCCTCCGCCGAGCCATCCATAATCGGCACTTCCAGATTATCAACTTCGATGTAGGTGTTATCGATGCCGCACCCACGCAGTGCCGACAGGAGGTGCTCGACGGTTGAGAGCATCACGCCCGTGCGCATCAGTGTGGTCGCGTAACTGCAATGGGCGACTGATTCGACATTCGCCGGAATCTCAAAATCGCCTAAATCAGTTCGCCTGAAAACGTATCCGGTATCGGGCGGCGCCGGAAGCAAACGAATCTGAACCGGAACCGCGGTGTGCAATCCAATGCCTCTCGTCTCAACGGTATTAGTAAGTGTGGTCTGTTTCACGATAAAGGTTGGTAACGATCATTGAGCCGAGCAATTTAATAGAGCAAGTTCGTGTTAATAGAGCAAGCTTCGTGCCTTTGGCAACGCCCCTGATTTCCGCCTCACCAAACCTTATGTGTGGCGTTAGCGCCACGACTTTCTCGGCACAGCGCGGTAAACATGCGACGATGATAGCTTCTGCAGAAGCCAAGACCGGGAGCGCACAGGTGCAACGAAGAGTGAATTGACACTACCCAGGCGCCACCCTATGATCGATTTCGAAATGCCACAAAAGGGATCTCCTGCGGGAGCGAAACCGGCGCGAGTCTTTCTCATCGACTCGATGTCTCACATCTTTCGCGCGTTCTATGCGCCTTTGGCCAATCGATCGGCGCCCCTGCAAAACTCGCAAGGCCAGACGACGCAGGCAGTTTTCATCTTTACGAACATGCTGCGCAAGCTCTTGCAGGACGAAAAGCCGGAGTATATCGCCGCGATCTTCGAGTCTGGAGAGAAAACATTTCGCCACGAAACATTCTCGGATTACAAAGCAAATCGCCTGGAAATGCCGGATGATCTCGCTTCGCAACTTCCCTACATCATGCGCCTTTGCGAAGCCTATAACGTTCCCATGATCAGCGTTGCGGGATACGAGGCTGACGATGTGATCGGAGCACTGGCTGTGCAGGCGGCGAACCACGGTTTCCAGGCGGTGATTGTTTCGAATGACAAAGACATGTGCCAGCTCGTGCGTGACCCGCTGATTGTTTGCATGCGGCAGAATTCGCAAATCGTCAAACGCAAGGAGCCCGTTCCACCTATCGAATGGTGTGACGAAGCCTGGGTCGAAAAGAAGTTCGGGGTGACGGCAGATAAACTTGTTGACCTCCTCGGTTTGATGGGTGATTCAATCGACAATATCCCGGGCGCTCCCGGCGTTGGGCCCAAGGGCGCGGTGCAAATCATTCAGCAATATGGGTCGATCGACAATGCACTGAACCATTGGGAAGAAATCAAGAGCAAGAGGTATCGCGAATCGTTGCGCGACAATGCCGATTTGATTCGCCAATCGCGCGAGCTCGCACAAATCAAAACCGACCTCGACATCGAACTTGATCTGAAACAGCTGCAAGCGCGGCCACCGGATCGCAAAGCAGCTTACGAGTTGTTCCGTGTACTCGAGTTTACCGCACTCACGAATGAATTCGCGGACGCTGCTGCGTCAGGAGCGCGCGTGGCCACCGAACGCAAGTACTCTGTTATTAAGAACCAGAGCGAACTGAATGCACTACTGCCACAGTTGTGGGAGGCTGAACATATCGGACTTGCGATTTCGAACGCATCTGCGCCCGGGGCCGGACAGCAGCAAAGCACGCGAGACGAGCGCGGCGCCAGCGGCATTGCCTTCGCCCTCCAATCCGGAATTTCCGCATTCGTCGATCTGGAAAATTTCGCCGAGGGCAAGGATTCCGCCGTCAATTCAATTCGAGAATTGCTCAGCAATGCCTTGCTCGAAAAATCTGTCCACGATCTGAAACGCGCGACAGCTCTTTCGGCTCCGTGCAATTTGGGGCTGGCGGGTGTAACGGACGATACGCTGCTGGCCGCGTACGTGCTCGATCCGACTCGCAGCAAGTACGAGCTGAATGATCTCGCGCGCGAAACTGTGGGTGCCGAGAGCAGCGGCCCTCCCGACGCAAGTTGGACTGAACAAGCATGGCTGGCAGCGCAGGCGGCTGACTTCACTTCGCAGATTGCCGAAGTTTTACGGCAGAGAATCGACGAGAAAGATTTGGGCAGCATCTATCGCGACATTGAATTGCCGCTGGCGCCTTTGCTTTATCGGATGGAGCATGCTGGTATTCGCGTGGATACGGAAGTGCTGGCGGACCTTTCCGGTCATCTTGGTAAAGAGCTGGATAAGCTTACGCAGAAGATTTGCCAGCTGGCGGGACGCGAATTCAACATCAATTCCCCGAAACAAGTCGCGGAATGTTTCGAAGCTCTTAATATCGTGTCGGGCCGCAAGACTGCGACGGGCCGGGTCTCAACCAGCAAAGCGGTGCTCGAAGAGCTGGCGCAGACTTACGAATTACCGCGCCTGATAATTGAATATCGAGAGTTGGATAAACTGAAGAGCGTCTACACCGACGCGCTGCCGCATCAGATTGCCGCCGATGGCCGGATTCATTGTCAGCTCAATCAGACCGTGGCCGCGACTGGTCGACTTTCATCGAGTGAACCGAATCTGCAGAACATTCCGATTCGCACCGAGCTGGGCCGGCGCATTCGCCGCGCTTTCGTTGCCGAGTCGGGCAACAAACTTGTGGCCGCGGATTATTCACAGCTCGAATTACGACTGCTCGCTCACATCACCCGTGACGAAGTGATGCTCGATGCTTTTAAGGATGGCGAAGACATTCACGCACGCACGGCCCGGCTGGTCTTCAAAGCAGAGACTGATGCCGAGCTTAAGGAAGCGCGACGCTTTGCAAAAATTGTTAACTTCGCTATCGCTTATGCGATAGAGCCCTGGGGCTTGTCGCAGCGGGTGGGCATCACGCGTCAGGAAGCACGCAAGGTAATCGACGATTATTATGCAACGTACCGTGGCGTGCGTCGCTACATGGGCGAGATACCGGTGATGGCCCGCGAGCACGGCTATGTGCGATCGCTTTACGGCCGTATCCGTCCACTTCCGGGCATTAACGATCGCAACGCGAATATCCGCCGCGCGGCCGAACGCGAAGCCATTAACATGCCCATTCAGGGCACGGCCAGCGACATCGTGAAGATCGCTATGCTGCGCTCGGATGAAGCTTTCCGCCGCGAAGCCCTGGGCGCGAAGATGTTGATGCAGGTACACGATGAATTATTGGTGGAATGTCCTGCGGAAGAAGCCGATAGAGTCGCAAAGACTTTGAAACGGGAAATGGAATCCGCGGTTGAACTCGACGTTCCACTCGTAGCCGAAACTGGCATTGGAGATAACTGGATGGACGCGAAGAAGCAGTAGGCAGAAGGCAGTATCAGAAGCCCGACCGTGAGGGAGGGCGCAGAAAGCAGAAAGCAGAAGGCAGAAGGCAGAAGGCAGTATCAGAAGCCCGACCGTGAGGGAGGGCGCAGAAAGCAGAAGGCAGAAAGCAGAAAGCAGAAGGCAGTGTCAGAAGCCCGACCGTGAGGGAGGGCGCAGAAAGCAGAAGGCTGTAGGCATCTATTCCATGGCGACTGAGCGAAAACCGGAGCATCAAGATCATCCCGACGGCGAAGTCGTCTATCGACGCCTGGCGCCTTCGCAAGATAGCGCCGCCGCAAGAGCCGCCGTGCCCAGGTTTGATCCGACTCTGACCCCATTACTGATTGGCTTTGCTGTTCTGCTGCTGCTTGTCGCTCTGATCGGCAATCTGAGCGTAGGACGTTTGGAAGATACCAGCCGGAGCGCTTTCGATCTGGAACACCAATTCGCGGCGCGAGCGATGGTGATGCTGCAGTTGCGCGTGGGTTTGAATCGACTGGACAACGAAGCGCGCGACCGAATGGAAGCCGACGCCCGCCACGAACTAAAACCAATATTTGATCTACGATTGGACACGGCGCGTGGCAAAGTCAATAACCTTCGCTCGCAACTTGATCACGCGCCCTTGTTTGAACTGCCAAAGTGGCGCACGTTTCGCGATGATTTGGCCTCGTACGTTGAGACCACCAAAGATCTAAGTCGCTATTCCCAGGAAGGATTCACGAAGTTTCGCGACGTCGACGCGGAACTCGACGACATCATCAACGATTTATCGCTTGAACAGGCGAAAATCTTTGAACGTAATGAAGCGATGCAAACGAGCGCAACCCGTTCCATTCGGTTATGGAATCTGAGTGCGATTTTTATTGGCCTGGTCGTGGCCGCCGGAACCATTTGGCAAGTGCAAAAGCGATTTCGCCAGACGCGACAGAGCACCGAGGCCGCACGCCGAGAACGTGAATTCAATACCCAAATGCTGGAAGGAATGGTCAGCGCGATTGCGGCGATCGATCGTCACGATCGGATTCGCAGCGCGAACACCGCGTTCTTTCGCATCTTCCCGCACGCAAGCATCGGCGCCTCGATTCATAATCAAATGGCTTCGACGGAAGCCGTGAAGTTGCTGGAAGCGGCGACTGCGTCGCACGTCGAAACTTCGATCTATCGTGGGCGCTGGAATTTGAATGACGGCGAAGCGCATACCTTTGACGTTTACTCTTCACCGTTGGAAATCGACAACGAGCACGGACAGATTTTGACGCTGGTTGACGTTACTGAGGCCGTGAAGACCGAAGGAGCATTGCGACGAAGCGAATCGCTGGCTGCGGTGGGAGAGGCCGCGGCGCAACTTGCACACGAAATCAAGAATCCGCTCGGGAGCATCAGGCTCGGGATCGAGATGCTTCGCAATCACGCAGGGAACGAAGAAGCGGTAAAAACCATCAGCCTGGTCGAACGCGGCATTCAGCATCTGAATAAACTGGTGGTTGATGTTACTCAGTTTTCGCGGCACCGGCGCCTGGAGCGATCTGAAGTTGAGTTGCACGACGTAATCGATGCAAGCATCGAGTTAGTGGCCGATCGAATTCGCGAAAAGGAAACGCCAATCAAAAAGAATTTCGCCGCGGATGAGATTCATGGTAAGTGGGATGGGAACCAGCTGCGCGAAGTGTTTGTTAACCTGCTCGCAAATGCTATTGATGCAAGCCCACCGAAGTCTCCGCTGAAAATCTCAACGGAGTTAGTCGCAATCGGCTCGGACATCAAATCAGTGCAAAGTATTAGCGGCGCGAAAGCGGATCGCGTGCGCATCCTGGTGACAGACTATGGCTCTGGCATGGATGCAAAAACGCAGGCTCGACTTTTCAAACCATTCTTCACCACGAAAAGACGCGGCACTGGTCTGGGGTTATCGATTGTGAGACAGATAATCGAACGGCATGAGGGCACAATCCAGGTTCAAAGCGAACCGGGGGAAGGCACTACCTTTCAGATCGAGCTGCCGCTTACCGAGGCCGAGTCAGAACGCGGGGCAGTAGACCGACCGTAAGGGAGACTCGCCTTTCATCTACCGATCAATGCCTCTGCCTCTGTGATCGAGCCAGAGTCTTGGATCGCAAGTGCGATCAATAGTGCCTTGCCAGCTCGAGCGATGTTTAATTCAAGCGCGCCTCAAGGAATCTCGCGGTTCCACGGTGATATTCTTGAACCGGGACATTCGCACCAGTCCCGGTGCGGCGCCTTTGGGTTTCAAAAGGAACTTGCGTGAGGTGTAATGCACGTCAACTTTCGGATCCTTGTTCGCTTGAGAGAAATAGGCTGCGAGTTGCGCAGCCTCGATTATTGTGCGATGCGGAATTTCTTTGCGCGTGGGATTGCGCAAGATGACATGCGAGCCGGGATAATCGGCGGCATGCAGCCACAAATCGTTGGGGCGGGCCACCTTGAAAGTTAGATAGTCATTATCGCGCGCGGCGCGCCCGACCAGAATTTCGAAACCATCCGAGGAAAGGTAACGGCGAGCGCCGGGAATCCTTTCTTCGCGCCTGGCTTTTTTTCTGGATGGCCCTTCTGGTCTCTTTTCGCCCATCAGCTTTTCAAGCGCCGCTTCATCGCGCGCTTCGATAATCCGCTGTAACGTTTGTTCTTGCGAATCAAGCTCGGCGAGTTCAGCTTTCACAGTCTCAATTCGGGAGCGGATTTGTGTTACGGCGCGTTTTGAACGTGAGTAGAGTGCGAAGCGGCGCGAAGCTTCTTCAGGAAGGGTGAGGTGCTCATCGATCTCGACTTCAATCGGCGGAGCTTGATCATTGAAGTAGTCGATGAGCGTAACTAGGTTACCCGATCTCCTTGCCGTGCTGAGATTCGCCAGCAGCAAATCACCGATCCGCTTGTGATAATCGGCGTTCACGTGACCAGCGAAATCATTTTCAAGCTGTTTGAGCAATTTTCTATGGCGCGAAATCTTTTTCTTAAGCTCGGCGCGCGCGACGGTTGCAGTGGCATCGAACGCTTTCTGAACAACAAGCGAACTGAAGTAAGCGTCAGCCGCCTCAGAAGGCGACCCGAATTGACCGGCTTGAACTATTTTGAGTAATTCGCTCCGATCCCTTGAACGCTGTCCTTCGGTAGTTTGAGGAGGTCGATACGTTTCGCCAGGTTGCTGCCCGCGAACACGCGTGGGTCGAAACTGTTGCGTAATTACATCATCAGGATCCAGCAATAGAAGGTTTGCCGAGCGCCCTGACAGTTGTGCAACCAAGGTCACCCGCCTGACGCGTTCCAACTCGTCTCGTCCTGCGAAGTGAAAGCGAACAATGCGGTCGGCTTTATCCTTAACAACTGAATGCAAGCTCATGTTTGAAAGTTCTTTTCGAAGTGCCAATGCGAATTGCCCAAGCGGAACACTTTGCTTCTCAAGGTCGCGAAGACGGCCCTTGATTAGATGAATGCGCGGCAATGCGGGATCGACGCTAGCCAGGAGACACCGATGATCGGGCAGGCGAAAGTCGATGACTAATGCTACGGGTTTGAGTTGAAAAATCTTTCCGGGCGCGCGTCCAGTCAGCAGCGACGCGAGCTCGGCCACAACTTCTTCAATCGCTTGATCGTCCATCGCTTTGCCAATAGAAAGTAGCACGAAAGCCCACCAGACGTGGGCCGAACCTAAGCTGCAAAGCAAAAGGCGAAAGCCGAAGCTTTCGCCTGGATTGAAACTTGGAGTGATCGCTGTGTCTTAATCGTGAACTACAATTGTTTTCGAAAACCGATCGTGAACTGTCCGTCCTTCCGGATCGATCAATGCATAAAAAAACCCCAGGCCGAACGCTGCCAGTGAGAACGTATAACTAAAGGCACGCTTTGTTGCCTGGCCTCCAGTCGGAATCATGCCGGTTCGCTTGTCGATAGTTCGCAATGAAAGCATTCGCATGCCGAGAGTTCGTCCAGTCAGAGCCACCGAGAGCGTAAGATACGAAAACATCAGAACGAACCCAATGCCGCTGATTAGGCCAATGAAGCGCGGTTGCGCCCAATCGGCGCCCGCAGACTGAATCATTGCCGCACACAACCCGACCAAAGACGCTAGTAAGAGAAGATCGACAAATCCGGCTGTGATTCTGCGTATGAATCCGGCCCGATTCTCGAATGGGTCGGAATCAACTGGGGGCAACGAGAGACAGCTTTCAAGATAAGATAAGGCCGCGTCCTCGATACCATCAGCAATCAGGCGGACTGGTTTCCTTTTCGTCTCAGTGGCGTTCATTGAAGGAGATAAGACCACGAGCTTACTTTTTCTCTCGGTCCTTGGATCGATTTCGTCAGTGGTTGCTAATTCGGCTTCGGAAGGTTCGGGACTTTGGTCCATTATCGGCAATGGCGCTGAAGCAGCAGGCGCGAGTTCAGCCTGTCGAGCCCTTTCTAATCGTTCCAAAGCTTTCGAGACAATCGGTTTCATCGCCGGCTGTTCTCGATCCGGAACGAGTTCAAGCTGTGCCGACGGCAGTGCGCACGAAACCGACTCGGCAGTCATCTTCCTGGCTTCAGCTTCCGCAGCTTCGCGCGCGCGTCGCTCTTGTACTTCGCGCACGCGTTGACTCAATTGCTTTCGCCATTCAGGCACCGTACGCGTCGCGCCGGGAAATTCAATTAACGTGGACGGGCGCTGCGCCTCGTTGTCTGACTTAGCTTCTGTTTCGTTAACGACGACGTTCTCCACACGATCAGAGAGATCAGGAGATGAGTCTAAGAGGGCTTTTGACATAATGGATTCCGAAAGGGTTACGGGGCAGGAACCAACGCTGTCATCATGCGCAACGCCACAGGCACAAGGCCGCATAGGCAAGGGCCTCCGTTAGATCAACAAACGAAACAGGGACGGGCGGAAAAACCTCAGAAGCCAAACCCGTTGCGCACTCGCGGCGGATAATATCAGACTCTACTTTAAGTCGTCAACGAGAAAATGTAGCAGGACTTAAGGTTGGCAATAGCGCCGACTCCAGTTCGGCTCGGCCAGTTTTGAATGGCAGACGGGGGTTGTGCCCTCAGAGCGGCTGTCGTCCGGCGAATCCCGCTTCGACGTCATGCCACCACTCGACCTGATCGCCTTCGTCTGCTTTCCAACAAAGCAGGACCACACGACCTTCACGCATAGACGGAAAATCGATCAAGCCATTCGCATAGTCTTTCAGTTGCACGCCGAGCGATTCCAACTGGCCGGCGGCCAACGACAACTCGATTAGCAAGCGAGCGTAGTGCGCGCCGTGTGGCGTTCCGCCGCCTCCGCTCTCGGCACCCTCGGCGGCTCTTTTTGCAACGGTTTGATAAGACTGCAGACGCCGATGCAAACGTTGGATCGATTTCACAATCGGCCTCACGCTGGGCAGTAGAGAGTTAGCCTCTGCGACAGTAAACAGCTTCATCAGGTTCTCGCGACATGGTTTCGCGCGAACGTGGCGCGAACCGCCAATTGATCGAGGACGAAGCTGTATTGTAATTGGTCTGACGAGGTCGGCGCTACTTGTTCGCAGTAGTTTGTTCACTTTCGGCCTTTGGCGTGTAGTAGCCGCGTCGCGAGCTGACTTCTAACTTACGGGTTTTTCCTTTGACGTCGAGCGCCTTCACGCGCAGGGCAAGTTCGTGCATTCGTCCGTCATCCTTTTCCTGTTCCGCCAGAGCAAAGCCCAAACTATATCGCGCGGTGAGATTGCCGATGATTTTCGCCAGGCCGCTGCCATAATCACTCACGCGGTTTACCCGGACCGCTTCGCCGCCACTCTGTTGGGCCAGGTGCCTGGCGCTGCCATAGAGACTGACTCCCATCCAGTTGGCAATCGGCCGCCCAAACGGAAGCAGGAACTTGAAGAGCGCTCTGAGATCGACGGTTAATGAGCTGAAGATCGCGTTCGAGCGAATCAGAATCTGCTCGGTAGCATCACGGTCTTCGTAGAAGATCGGCGCAATACCATCGGACACCCATACGATTGAGGTCTGTGAATTGGGCCGTTCATCCTGGGCCGTACGCGAGGCTTCGCGAACGGCTGCGGCCATGTCATAAGGTTCGTCCAGTTCGATCGTTACGTGGCCGCTACTATTGACGCGTTTGATATTAACTGAACCGTCCTTCAAAACAGTTCGGGTCACGGTAGCACCATTCTTCCCCTTGATTGTTTCAGTGCTGACGATATCTTCCGGGTTCGGATTCTTTTGAGCGGGCCCCTCGGTTTTCTCTTCAGACTTCTTCGGCGCCGAATCGGAACCCGCGGTTACACTTTCCTTGCTTTGCTTATCTTTGTTTGCCTTTTCGGTCTCGGCAGATTGCGCTTCAGGTCTTTCGACAAAGGCCGGAATTCTAGACAATGCCGCCGCAAGCTGCACTCGATCATTAGTGAAATGGGTCAGCCAAACTCGCTTTTCATCTTCGCCGAAATTCATCGCCATGACTCCGACTTCGTCGCGCGGTGGCAGTTTGGCTAATTCATCTGTCATCGCCTTCAGGACTTCAGGCCGTTTGAGAAATCTTCCAGCTCCGTCTTCGCGACAATCCAGGATGATAACCATCGCCAGAGGCTTTCGGGCCTGCCCTTCGCGAGTGAAGTACGAAATTGCACGCGGCCGGCCATCATCAAAGACTTCGAAGTTCTCGGTTTTCAGATCGGAAATGGGAATGCCGGTGCGCTTGTCCTTGACCAGAGCGTCCATGAAGACAACGCGGGTGCGCACTCGGATGGTGTCGGCGATTTCTTGTGCGGGCGCTGAAAAGGTGGGAATAAAAATGAGAAAAAGAATTACCCAAAGAGGCCAGGGCGCGAAAAGTCGCCCGTTTGTTTGCATGAAATTGACTTTGCAAGTTCGAGGCCTTGCGAGAGATGCGTTTAGCGTAGATGCACTCATTATTTTGCTCCTGGGATCGAGCCGTCCTTATCGACCACCCCAAGCGGGCTGCCCTCTTCCACCCCATCGGCGCTGCGCCGCTGGGGACGCCGGGCTTAGGGACCCCGGTCGGTCGGGCCAATGCCCCGATGATGGGGTCGCGGCTTTTCTAGTGGTCAATGATAGTCGCGTCTTCGGTCAGGGTTTTTCCCATTCCGTTTGGGTCTTTCATTAGTTCCGCCAGCACATGAGGCGAGACGGTTGCCTGGACGACTGTGGCTTCATGTCGTTCGATTGTCACAACCAGCAATTGAAACGTCTCGCCGAGATCACGAATGTAGATGTAATTTTGTTCTTCTTCTTTCGGCGACAGCGTCTGAACTAACGCCGACCATCCGTGGTCCAACGCCGTCTTCATAGCTGCCCTGAAACTGTCGATTTGACCATGCGAATTGAAATCCTGGTCCTCAAAGAAAACCACGCGTACGCTGCCGGCTTCGGCCAAACGCCTCGCGTCACCTCCTTTTATGCGCGCAGTAGTTCTGGCTGCGTTCATCGCGGCACGCGCCATGAGCGGAATGCTCTGGTGCTTGACGTTATAGAACTGCTCGATGAGCTTCACGACGGCCGTAAAGTCGTCACCGCGAGCGCGGGAGTGCAAGGGCGTTGCGCCGACAAACATCGCGAGAATCAATCCGAGGATTCCGAGCGTCGATTTCATCGCGATTACTTATTCTTTTTCGGTTTGCTCTGTTCTATACCAAGGTCGGGCACCCCGAACTGGCCTTCCAGCTTGCTCAACTTTTCCAAATCAATGGGGCCGATTATGTTCACGATACTGAATTCTTTGGGCTCAATGCTGAGCACGACCAAACCTCCGATTTGACTGGCTTCGGTCATCAGATAAACCTCGACATTTTCAGATTCCTTCTTACTTCGAACAGAAACGATCTTGCTCCAGGCACTGCCGCGAAGCTGCCGGGTGACCGACTCAACTTCGGCCTGTGAATATTCGCCTTCTTTTTCGAAGGTGAAGCTTTTCACGTAGATGCCCTTTAACCCCTTCAGGATTTCACGGACCTCGACGTCATCACGATCTTTGCCCGAGAAGAATCTGGCGGTCGTTTGCAACAAGTGTTCATCCAGCTTGACGTCTACTGCCTGGCTGGCCCTATTGGCGAGAGAGTCGAGCTGATCGAGCTGTAGCTTGGCCCCTTGCGCCCGCGCGGTCCCGATAGTGCTGAGAAGCAACAACGAGATGCTCGCTAGTTTCAATGAAGTCCGGAAGAGTTTTTTCATAACTAATTCATCCCATCTTGTGTTGATTGCGAATTGTATTCGGCTGAGGCGCGCCCAGCGTCTTTCGCTGCGCGAGGTTGAGCTTTGCGCTGGCCAGCCGCAGCGCTAGCAGTACCTGTTCCTTTTCGGCGAGTTCCTGGGCGGTTAACTCAGGAATCTTCGGAGTTGCGCGAGCAGACCTGGAGCCGGCAAGAAGTTTTCGAGCGCGCTCGTGATCACGGTTGCGTTTTTGGATCGATGGCTTATCAATGTCGGCAACTTCGGGTTGATTGTTCGGAGAGATTAGCGGAGGTTGGATCGCTTTACGTGGTTCGTGGGTCGCCGTGAATGGTTGAGGCGCCCGTTGTTCTCTGAAATGAAACCAGAGACCGAAGCCCATGGTTACTAAAGCTATTGCCGCGGCAATTGCCAATGCCGGAAATAAAGTTCGCTGACGTCCGATTCGAATGTGGGACGGGATCTCTAGCGGTCGCGGCTGGTAACGCAGCGTACTGAGAATTTCTTCGAGCTCCTGGACCCGAGAATCCGGCTCGCCCGAACGATCCCAGAGATATTTGTCATTCATAGTCTTAAGTTTCCATCTCTCTTTTTTGCGCCCTCCCTTACCGTCCCACCCCAGCCGGGCTGCCCGGCTGGGGACCCCGGGGTCGGGCTTCTGCCCCGATCTTCTCGCGCAGGAGTTTCATCCCCCGATGTAAGTTCACTCGAACCGATGCTGGAGTTAGTCCCGTGCGCGAAGCGATTTCCGGCCCGGTCAAACCTTCGACAAATCTCAACACCAGTGTCTCCCTATAAGCTTCGGGCAAGCATCGAATCAAATCCAAAATCTCTTTCGCAGTGCTATTTGGCGGGTTCACTACCGCCATTTGCTCTGTGACCTCCACTGTGTTTCGCGAGCTTCGAAAAAAATCCATTGCCCGATTCCGCGCAATCATCGCGATCCACGGACCGAACGCGGCCGCATTGCGCAGCGTATGCAACTTGCGCAGCGCGTGTAGAAAAATGTCCTGTACCAGGTCGTCAACCTCGTCACGCGGCACTCGTGCCAAAAGAATTCCGTGGACCATGGGCGCATACATTTCATAAAGATCCGCAAATCGATCCTGCTGGCCGTCAAGCACTGCCCTAACCAAGATTGCTTCGAGCGACTGCTTACGGACCTCGCACGCGCTTGACGGCTGAGTCATTAAAACCATGTCGGCGGTGACTTGGGCTTCTAACATTGCTGCGGTTGCATAGTCTGCTGAACCCTCATTCGCGGCAAGAGAGAAAGCAAAGGCCGGCTTTTTGGTTTCAGTCTGACCCGTGCGCGTGTCTGACATGCTTAAGACGGGAAATAAGGAGAGAGTGTTAACGTCAAAATCCGGAATGTTTGGAATAGGACTCGACCAAACCGGCAGTGGCCAGCTGCTAGACAGTACGAACGACTGACTTCGTACGCCACACGACGATAATCGAAACCAGCAACGCGACTGTACAAGCTGCGCCACCTTCGATGCCGTACGCTCCACCGGTGAGCCAATCCGGTCCGGAATTGAATGCGTGCAACAACGGAGCGGGCGCTATTCTATTGATTCCGCTGACCGGTAGTCCAAGGAGCGAGGCCTGTGTCCAATTCCATGACCAGTGCAAACCGAACGGCAACCACAGACTGCGCGTGCGCAAATAAGCGATTGCCAACCACACGCCCGCCAGGGCTGTATTAACAAACGTGAAGCCGGGAACTACGTTGGGATTGGCCAGGTGAACCGCGGCGAAAGGCAAGGAGGTAAGCAAAACGCCCAGCCACGCAAGATTCGCGCGCGTAAGTGTTTGCAATGGATACCCGCGGAAAAGCATTTCCTCGGTTGCTGCCGCGAATAAAAAGATCAGTAGTGAAACCGCAAGCGTTTGACTAATTGCACCGGCCCCGGCCGAATCAAAAGTGAAATGAATGCCGCGCGTGACCATTGCGAGTGCCGCAGCCAGCAAGAGCGATAGCGCACCCAAAGCCGATCCGATTCCGAGATTCCTCAACCAGCCGCGTTGAGGTGTACAGCCTAACGCACGAAAGGGAAGCTCTTCGAACAGCGCGCCGCAAGCCCACCCAATCAGGAGCGCGGAGATCAGAATCGCGGCATGGCCTGCTGCACCGTTCAAGCGGCTGTTCGTGAGCTCGGCAGCCGTCTTGTGGGTTAGCGGCGCCAAAGCGGCGAGGATCAGGACCTGCCCCAGTTGTGCACAAATCAGGAAAGCGACCACAAATATCGCCACTCGCCAGCCGCTGCGCAGATGTCCCTTGTCATCAATGAAAAAGTTATAGGCTCCCCAATTGGCTTCCATTGCGTCGCAGCATTCTAGCATTCGGCACATTTTGCTCGGCATGCGGGCAGCGGCAAAGGCCCGTCTATGCTAAACTTTGCGGCACGCGTTAGGCTTGGACCATCAATTAGAATTCCCGTGAGTAAAGCCGAAAATCCTTCCAATGACGTAAGCGAAACCCGGTCGCGCCGTCGCGCCGCCTCGTGGATTTTAGGCGGTGTGGTCTTCGTGCTGCTGGCCATAATTGTGGCGCAGCAGCTCTTCAATCTATGGCAAGTCGTACCCCCTGAGACCGGCTCGGACACGCTTTTACTTTATGCCTTGTCCTCGTTGAATTTTGCGGCTTTCGTCGTCTTCAGTTTCATTCTGGTTCGCAGCTTGCTGAGACTGCGGCGCGAACGACGCGATCGTCAGCTCGGCTCGAGAATCCAGACGCGACTGCTTGTGTATTTCATCGGACTTAGCCTGCTGCCGATCACAGCGATGGCGGCGTTCTCTTATCTCTTTATCAACCGTTCTGTCGAAAAGTGGTTCGGTCGCCTGCCCGAAAGCGTCGTAGAAAAAGTGCGGGAGCAACAGCATGAAAGTCTCGCCGAGCAAAATCGAAATTTGCACGAGTCCGCCACGCTGCTTGCGACCGTCATTAAGCAGAAGCCGCAGCCCGAATGGCAAGCAATGCTGGACCAACTAGCATTGACCGGACAACTGACGGCAATCGAGATCGTTTCCGATCAGGGCGAAGTACTAGCGCACAGTGAAACGTCCATTCCAGACGAGCAACGCGCCGAGCTGCGTGAGCTTTTGCGGCGCGCCCGGCAATCAGTCGCAATGGATTATGACGCGCTCGCCGATGGCAAAGGGTTCGACCTGACTTCCGCCCAGCTAAATAACTCGCGTCTCATTTTGGTGCCACATCGGCTCAGCGATACGGACATCAGCGACGCGATCGCGGGCCCACAAGGGGAATATCAACACCTGGTTCAGAGACAGCGCAAAGTTCGGCTCTTAGGATTGTCGACGCTGGGACTCATGACCCTGCTGTTGTTGTTTGCTTCGACGTGGGTCGCGATCCATCTGGCGCGCGGTTTCGCTGCGCCCATCAGGTCGCTGGCTGAAGCTTCGAAAGAAATAGCTCGCGGGAATCTTTCACATCGCGTAAATACCCGAGCTGACGACGAGCTGGCTTTGCTCGCTGATTCGTTCAACCAGATGACGGCACAGCTCGATGAAAATCGACGGCGGATCGAATCCGGCGCGGCAGCTTTGAAAGAAAAAAATCTGGCGCTGGAAGAGCGGCGCAACTACATCGAAACCGTTCTGGAATCGCTTTCGACCGGAGTGGTATCGCTCGATCAGAATGACTGCGTCACGACAATCAATGCTGCTGCTTCGGCAATTCTAAAACTGAGCGAGCCGCCGCCGGCCTGGGCGAAGTTGTCCAGTCTCTTAAGCAACGATGATCGAGTGGTTCTCGAACGCCTGCTGCGCCGCGCCCGGCGCGCGGGACGCGCCACAGAGCAGAGTCAATTGACGCGTGGTTCAGCCGCGAACGCGATCCCGGTAGCGCTAACAGCCACAGCGCTGCGGCGCCGTTCAGATGCAGGTCGCGGCGTGGTCCTGGTAATCGAAGATCTTTCGGAATTGCTGGCTGCTCAACGCGCCGCCGCGTGGAGTGAAGTTGCGCGCCGAATCGCTCATGAGATCAAGAATCCTCTAACGCCTATTCAACTATCGGCTGAGCGAATTGCGCGCAACTTTCGGGTGCGCCTGAATGGAGGTGGAGAACCGCTGGCCGTAACGGGCGGCTCCGCGCAAAGCGACAACCGCCCGAATGGTTCATCAGCGTTTGCATTAACCGACGAAAACCGCGAAGAGCTTACGCGCGTCGTCGAAGAATGCACCACATCGATCACTCGTGAAGTTGATGGTCTGAAAGCGTTGGTGGATGAATTCTCTCGCTTCGCGCGCATGCCTCATCCGCGGATCCAGATAAGCGATCTAAACGAGGTCGTTCGCCAGGCTGCGGTGCTGTATCAGGATCGTTTAGACGGTATCGAGCTTCGGCTTGCACTGGCCGAGCAATTGCCGCCCGCAATGTTGGATGCAGAGCAATTCAAACGTGTGTTTGTAAATCTTACCGATAACGCCATGGAGGCGCTGGCGGGATTATCCGGAGAACGACGCGTAACGATTACTACCAGCCATGACGCGGCTCGTGATGTTTTATCGGTGATAGTTGAGGACACGGGCGAGGGCATCTCAGATAGTGACTTCAAGCGCTTGTTTCAACCTTACTTTTCAACTCGAGGTCGAGGAACCGGATTGGGCCTGGCGATAGTTCAGCGAATTGTCACTGAGCACGGCGGACGAATTCATGCCGAAGCAAACATTCCGCACGGTGCCCGATTCGTCATTGAGCTTCCAGTAGCTGAATCACGAGTAGCAACGAACGAATAACGCCGGCAAAGTTGCCGGCGAACCGTACACAGGGTGCGCGCGCTCCAACATGTCTGAATCCATCCTAATCGTTGATGACGAGCGCGGCATTCGCGAAACACTGACGGCAGTGCTCCGTGATGAAGGTTTCGCTGCGGACGCCGTCGCTACTGGCGAAGATTGTTTGCAGGCGATTGGCCGCCGCGCGTACGGCTGTATTCTCCTGGATGTGTGGCTGCCGGGAATCAGCGGGCTTGAGACTTTGCGGCAAATGCGCGATTCAAACTGCGATGCCGCCGTTGTGATCATCTCCGGTCATGGCAATGTCGAAACAGCCGTGCGCGCAACGAAACTTGGGGCCTTTGACTTCATTGAGAAACCGCTTTCAATCGAAAAGACCGTACTAACTGTCCGCAATGCTTTGCGACAGCGTCAGCTTGAACTTGCCAGCGAAGAACTTGCTGCTGAGTTGAAGGAAGAGTACGCCATGGTCGGCGGGTCAGTTGCGATGCGAGCGCTGCGGAAGCAAATCGCTGTTGTGGCGCCAACTGACGGGCGCGTGCTTATCTCGGGAGAGTCGGGGGCTGGCAAAGAATTGGTGGCGCGCGCGATTCATGCTCAATCGCGACGCGCAGTTGCGCCATTCGTCGAAGTCAACTCAGCAGCAATCCCGGAAGAGCTAATCGAGTCGGACCTCTTCGGCCACGTAAGAGGTGCCTTTACCGGTGCCACGGCGGCGAAGAAAGGCAAGTTCGAATTGGCAGACGGCGCTACCCTGTTCCTTGACGAAGTTTCAGACATGAGTTCCGGCGTGCAAGCGAAAGTGTTGCGCGTGCTCGAAGAGCAGCGCTTCGAACCGGTCGGCAGCAACACGCCGGTGAGCGTTGACGTGCGCGTGATCGCGGCTACAAACAAGCGCCTGGACGAAGAGATCGAAAAGGGAACTTTTCGTGCCGATCTTTACTTTCGCCTGAACGTAATTCCTTTCGAAGTGCCTCCGCTGCGGGAGCGGCTGGAAGATGTGCCTCTGCTGCTGGAGCATTTCAATCAGCGTTTCGCTAAAGCTTACGGGAAGAAACCGAAACGATTCGATCCCAAAGCTATCGAAGCAATGCAGAATTATTTCTGGCCCGGCAACGTGCGCGAGTTGAGAAACACCGTCGAGCGCGTCGTCATCCTGAACGCCAACCAACGCGTAGGCGTGAAAGACCTTCCGGCATTTGGCGATGCTGAGCTGCCAGCATCTTCTTATCGTTTTCCTTCTTTCAAAGAAGCCAGCGATGCATATCATCGCGAGTTTATTCAGCGCAAATTGGACGAAGCCGAAGGCAATGTCTCGCGCGCCGCCGAATTAATGGGCATCGATCGCAGCCACCTCTATCGGCGCATGCGTGCCTTGGGAATTAACGTAGCGACATAAAGGCGACGAGTTCGTTAAGCATTTGAATTTTCTCCCTTCTCCCGTTGGGAGAAGGGCTGGGGAAGAGGGGGCTAGGCGCTCTCAGCCCCTCTCCCCATCCCTCTCCCAAAGGGAGAGGGAGAAAGGAAGAAGAGTTTGAATAGATTGAGTGTCGGGCTAAGTTCTAAAGCAGTCTTTGTATTTACGTCCCTTTACCTTGGCCACTGGGACTTCTGGCTGACGCGATCGCTTAGAAGTAGAAGGAGGGTTTGCCCTCAAACCCTCTCCCCGACCCTCTCCCAAAGGGAGAGGGAGAAAGAAGAAGAGTTTGAATAGACCCTCTCTTAAGGGAGAGGAAGAAAAAGAATTGACTCGAGCGTTGACATCAGCCCGTGAATGCCGTATCAGTTGATGGGACTCGCAAGGTTGAGTTTGCATCAAACTTCGCGCAGGAACAGAGCCCTTAATGGATTACACCACCAGAGAATTACTTAAACGTTACACTAAGTTGGCGCTTAGGCAGCCCTTCGCGCCGGTCTTGCTGAATATTTTGGTTACGTCAGTTTGCGACATGCGTTGCACGCACTGTTTCTTCACGGACGAATTGAACGATCGGCCGCGCAAGAAGCTACAGATGAAGACGCATGAGATCGACCGCATCGCGGAAACTCTCGGCGGCAATCTCGGCGTGCTAATCCTCGCTGGTGGCGAGCCATTCACGCGCAAAGACCTGCCGGAAATCGTCGGCTCGTTTTATCGCCACAACAATCTCGAATCGGTCTACCTGATGTCGAACGGGCAGATTCAGAAGCGAATCTTTCCCGACGTCAGACGGATCCTGGAGGAATGCCCAAACCTCAACGTCACGGTCGCAATGGGCATCGACGGACTCCAGGAACAACACGATAAGATTCGGCAGAAGCCCGGGTCCTGGACAATTGCCATCGATACCGCGCGTGAGCTGCAGGCAATGAAGATGCAGTATCCGCGCCTCGACATTCAGACCTGCACCTGCTTCATGCATTCGAACCAGGACACTATCTTCGAATGGTACGACTTCTTGAAGCACGATCTGAAACCAGATAAAGTCAATTTCAACTACATTCGCCCACCGTCAGCCGATCCGATCGAATTGGATATCGATCTAACTCGTTATGCAAAACTCGCGCAGATGATTGACGACGACTCTCGACACGCGGCAATCAAGAACAACTACGGGGGCAATGCCGGCTTTTTCAAAGCTGCGATAGACATTTACATGCATGGCTTGATTGCGAAGACTCAGGAAACGCAGCAAGCGCAGTTGACCTGTTACGCGGGTACGGCGGGGGCGGTAATTTACGACGAAGGAACCGTGTCGTCTTGCGAGAACTTGGCGCCTATTGGCAACCTGCGCGATCACGATTGGAACTTCCAGGGCCTCTGGTTATCGCCGGCGATGAAAGCCCGACGCAAGCAAGCGGCGGATGGGTGCTTCTGCACGCACGAATCGAATTGCTATTACCCGTCGCTGCCCTTCAATCCGAAACACTTGATTCAAATCAAGAAGCTCGAGCGCGAGATGAAGAAGGCACGCAGAGAACTGGAGAAACAAGCTGATCCACAGCCCGACGGCGTCACGGTTGGAGCTTAGTGGCCGCCAGTATTGATGAATTCTAACGCACCGAAAATTCTGATCATTTCTTCTGACACTGGCGGAGGCCATCGCTCGGCCGCGGCAGCGATTGTGGCTGGCATTCAGAGCTTTGTCGAAGGCGAATCCTACGCTATTCGCGTTGTGCGCGCGGTTGAAGAAGCTCACCACATCACGGCGAAACTTGTCGGTCTCTACAACTGGATGCTGCGAAATCGGCAGCACTGGATGAAATATCTCTACTGGGCAATCAATCGCTTCCGTCCAGACACGCGCGAGTTTTTCTACAAGCGAACAGTGGGTTATGTGTCCGATCTTTTCGAGCGCTGGTGTCCGCAGATTGTTGTCAGCGTTCACCCACTCACCCAGCATATGTTCGCGCGGGTTTTGAAGGAGTTAGGACTCGCGGAACGCATTCCATTGGTTACAGTCGTCACTGATCCCTGCTATGGCTTCTGGAAGGGCTGGGCCTGCGACGACGTTAAGCTCTATCTCGTGGCCAGCGACGAAGCGCGGCAGCAGTTAATCGATTATGGGATTGCGCCCCAACGTATCAAGGTGTCCGGCATGCCGGTGCATCCGAAATTCGCATTTCCCGATGAACATGCGGCGCAGGCTGCGCGCCGGGCGCTCGGTCTGGACGCAGAGAAGTTCACGGTTTTCGTGAATGCCGGTTGGGAAGGTGGCGGCAATATTCCGGAAATCTTTCGCGAGCTGGTGCGTGGCGAGCTAAACGTGCAGGCGATCTTTCTGGCCGGCAAGAACGAAGCGTTGAGAAATGAAGCCGAGTTACTTGCTGCTGAAGCAAAGTTTCCGATCAAGGTGATTGGTTATTCCGAGGAAGTCGAGCAGTTGATGCGCGCGGCGAACGTCATGATTTCCAAACTCGGCGGACTCAGCACCTTTGAAGCGCTGAGCTGTAGGGTGCCAATTATCGCCGATGGAACCACTCAGCCCATGCCTCAGGAAGCCGGCACAGTAAATCTGATCGTGAAACGTGGCGCCGGCGTGCTGCTTCAGCATGCATCAGACATCGTTCCCGTCATCAGGCACATGATCGACGATTCAAAGCATTACGCGTCACTGCGCGCGGCCACAATTACGCTGGCCATTCCCAACGCCACGAAACGGATCGTCGAGGAGATAACTTCTTTGATTCCCGTCGCCACTAATGGCCAGGAAGAAGCTCTGGCGGTCCAGGAACAAGTTGCCGAGACCGCGCTCGCATGACCTTGCTATCACTTTGTCCATCTTGACTGTCACAGTCGCTTCGCGATTTAATCCCAGCATTCAAAGCTCTTAATTCCGTGATGCAGTTCGTAACTGTTGTCTCCGTTTGGAGATTGTGAAGAATGAGTCTGTTACTGGAAGGAAAGCGCGCGTTCATAACCGGCGGTACACGTGGTATTGGCGCGGCGCTTTGTGAAGTGTTCGCGCGTGAAGGCGCCGATGTGGCCTTCAACTATAACTCGCGTGACGACCTCGCCGGTGAAGTGCGAGAGAAGATCGAAGGTCACGGGCGCCGAACATTCTCGTTCAAGGTATCCGTCACTGATCGATTCGGCATGAAACATCTGACCAGAAAGATTGTCCATGAATGGGGTGGCATCGACATCCTGGTCAACAATGCTGCTATCAATCGCGGCGACAATTTTGCCACGACCACCGACCGCGCCTGGGACGAAGTTATTCACACTAACATCGACAGCCTGTTCGCCGTAACTAAACCCATCTATAAGCAAATGATTCGGCAGCGGCACGGACACATCTTGAACATCACTTCAATTGGGGCAATTCGGTCGCTGCCGACTTCGGTTCACTACGCGACCTCGAAAGCCGCAGTGATTGGTTTCACCAAATGCCTGTCGCGCGAAGCAGCAAACTTTAGCGTCAGCGTAAACGCGATCGCGGCCGGGATTTTCGACACTGATCTGGCGCAAACACTGCCAGAGCATCTTTTGAAAATGCATGATTTCTGGACCTCGCGCGGAAGGCTGGGCCGACCGCAGGAGCTGGCGGAGTACGCCGCGTTCATGGTGAGCGACCGCAATTCTTTTATGAATGGCGAAGTAGTGATCGTGGATGGCGGCGCCGTGACTTAAGGGCCGATCGATCCAGACTCATGAAGAACAGCGGGCCAATTGGTAAGCAGCGTCATGATCAGGAAGGCCGATAGTAAGGCATAGGCAGACCAGAAGATCCAAAACAGAATGATTGTCCGAACTTCTTCGCGAGAAAAGTGCGGTTCGTCATCCCCTCGATTTTGATTTCTCGATTTCATCCAGCCTTTTCTCCAAAGCCCGGAGTCGTTTGGGAATGTCTCCCAGTTTTTTAAAGACCGCGATCGCGCGCCAGAAAGCACTAACTTCGAAAGCCGGCGTTCCGACGAGCACTGCACCATCGGCAACATCGTCCGGGACGCCGCTTTGCGGGTAAAGAATCGCGTCGTCACCGACCGTAATGTGACCGCCAATCCCGACCTGTCCGGTGAGAATCACCCGATTGCCTAGACGCGAGCTGCCCGCCATACCAACTTGCGCGCATAACAAAGCATCCTCGCCGATCACGCAAGAGTGGCCTACCTGAACGAGATTGTCGAGCTTGGCTCCCCGACGAATGCGCGTTTGGCCGGTTGATGCTCGATCGATCGTCGTGCCGGCGCCGATCTCTACATCATCCTCGATGACTACGTGTCCGGTTTGCGGAATTTTCAACCAGCGGCGTTTTTCATCCTTTGCGAAACCGAAACCGTCGCTGCCGATGACCGCGTTATTGTGAACGGTAACGCGTTGGCCCAGAGTCGAGTTCTCACGAATCACCACGCCCGAATGGATTACCGAATCCGCACCGATGCTGACATTCTCATAAATGGTAACGTTCGGATGAAGGCGAACTCGTTCTCCGACATCGACGTTCCTACCGATCACGACCTGCGCGCCGATGAAAACACCATTCGATATGCGCGTGGTCGGATCGATAACCGCGGAGGGATGAATACCAGGCTGAAAAGAACCTTCGGGATGAAAGAGGATTAGCGCGCGCGTGAAAGCCAGATAAGGATCTTTCGCACGCAAAAGCGCAATATCGTTTCTTCCTATGGGCGAATCTTCGGCGACGTAGATCGCTGACGCGCGAGTCATATTTGCGCGCGATGTGTAACGCGGATTGGCGAGAAAAGTAACCTGACCGGCTCCAGCTTGATCAAGCCCCGCCGCGCCTTCTATTTCAAGATCAGCATCGCTCGAGTCACAACCGGCGCCCGTCTGTGCGGCGAGTTCGGAAAGTTTCATACTTGTGAGTTTATCGCATCAGGCTCGAAAGGCGCACGCTCGATCTGAACCGGAAAAATCAGTTTTACATCATGCTCACCGGATCAATCTCGAGCGTCACAAACCGCAAGTCTTGTCCTGCGCCTTCTAAGTTAGCGAAACCAGAGTCGACCACCGCGCGTAGATGCTTTCTGCTGCGCGACTTTATCAGCAACTGGATCCGATGTTCGCCACGGAGGCGAGCAAACGGCGCCGGCGCGGGTCCAAGTATCCGGCAATGGTTTTCGTGATTCGCTTCGACCAGAGCCTTCCGCAGTTCCAGCGCGATGTTTCGCGCGCGCACCGGATCTTTGTGTCGCGAAAACAGTAGCGCCAACGCGACGAATGGCGGATAACCATGATTGCGTCGATAGCGAATCTCTTCGTGGTAAAACCCGCGGTAGTCCTGCGCGCAGGCGTGGCGCAGCGCGTAATGATGCGGATGGTAGGACTGGATCAATACCCGTCCGGCTTTGTCGCCGCGGCCCGCTCGACCCGCAACCTGCGTGATTAATTGGAAAGTCCGCTCCGCTGCACGGAAGTCAGGGAGCGCCAGTCCAGCATCGACTGAGACGACACCCACCAGCGTGACATTCGGAAAGTCATGTCCCTTTGCAAGCATCTGGGTGCCTACCAGCATGTCGAGATCGCCTTTTGCAAAGTCCAAAAGGACCTTTTCAAATTCGTGCCGGCGCGATTTTGTATCTCGATCGATGCGGCCGATCCGCAAACCAGGAAAACGCTGGCGCAGGACTTCTTCGATTTGCTCGGTGCCTTCGCCGACGTAGTAGATATGTTTGCTGCCGCACATCGGACATTGCGTAGGCGCGCGCTGACGATGATTACAATAATGGCAGACCAGCGTGAGGTCGGCACGATGATAGGTCAGCGTGACATCGCAGTTCGGACACATGATCGATTCGCCGCATGAACGACAGAGAATAAAGCTCGAATAGCCACGACGATTCAGCAGGATAATCGACTGCTCACCACGTTCATAGGTTTCCCTGATCGCGCCCAACAGTTCCTCGGCAAAAATCGCCGGCCGCTTATGTCTGGCGAAAACTTCCCGCATGTCGATAAGTTCCGCGCGCGCTAATGGACGTTTGGCAATGCGTTCGGACAGCTCAAGATAAATATATTTGCCACTCTGGGCGTTATGAAAAGATTCCAATGATGGTGTCGCTGATCCGAGCACGACTACGGCGGATTCTTTTTGGGCACGAACAATCGCCGTGTCGCGAGCATTGTAGAAGGGCGACTCTTCTTGCCGATAAGACGTGTCATGTTCTTCGTCAACGATAATTACGCCGAGATCCTGTACGGGTGCGAATACGGCGGAACGTGTGCCCAGGACAAGACGTGCTTCGCCGCGGCGCAGGCGCGACCATTCGTCAAAGCGCTCACCTTTCGATAGTGAGGAATGAAAAATAGCGATCTGATCGCCAAAGTGAGCGCGTAGGCGTCGCGAGAGGATCGGCGTCAGCGAAATCTCAGGAACCAGCATCATTGCGCCCCGGTTCTGATCGAGCGCCGCGCGCATTGCACGTATATAGACTTCAGTCTTGCCGCTACCGGTAACACCATGAAGAAGAATGGCAGTGAACTTATGATCATTCTGGGCGTCGTTAATGGCGCGTAGCGTTTTAGCTTGCGCGGCGTTGAGATCCAGCTTCTTTCCCTGAGGTAACTCAGCTCGCGCAAGGGGATCGCGGCGCACTCTCTGTTCAAATTCTTCAAGGACGCCTCTTTTCAAAAGAGTGCGAATCGCGGATTCGCTGACGCCAGCCGCCGCTATCAACTCAGCCGTCCCCATTTGGTTGTGATTCATCCGAAGCGTTTCAACCACGAGTTGCTGGGCTTTCGTGGTTCGTGGTTTCGATGCTTTGGCGTTCGTCGTCGATGCTGCCATTTCCACGAGGCGCACCGACTTGTGTCGTTTGGCGCGCGTGCCCGCCGAGATAGTTCGATATGAACGTTCGATTAGTTTTTCTTGTTCAAGCTCTCTTAGCCAATTCGGTATTTTGGCCGCGCCCATGCGCGAGCAAAACGCGGTCAACTCAATCTCGCCTTCGTCAGCCAACAGAGCAAGCGCACGTGTCCTGACTTTGGACCTGTCGTTTTCTTTAAAACTGAAAACCTTTTCTCGTCCCAGCAGCGTGATCGAAACCGTTTGCTCGACAGTTGCGTTAATGCCGGCGGGCAACGCGGCGCGCAAAACTTCACCCCATGGCGCCGCGTAGTAATCTGAAACCCATCGTGTCAGTTCCAGGACCTGCTGCGTAAGCACGGGCTCAACGTCCAACAATTCCTGAATGTCTTTGATTTCAGTCTCGATCAAACTGGTGCCGGCCCTCAAACGCGGCATCAGTTCCACGATGTAACCTGTCGTGGGCTTTGTGCCGAGCTGGACAATGACCCGCGAACCAACACTTGCGGCCTGTTGCATTGCCGCCGGCAATCGGTAAGTGAAAAGCTTTGCCAGGTGAACCGGAATTGCAACCTGTGCGTACTGTGGAAGAGGTTCAATTTGCGAAGCTGTAACCGGGAAAGGCATCGAGAAAGGTGTTTTCGCGCGTATAGAGGGTAACGCGAACCTGGTCGCAACTGAAATCCTGGTTAACGCTCTGAACGCTTCGGCGGCAGACTATCGAGGTAATCTCGGACCTTTTTTAGGTCTTCCCACGTTTCGCGTTTCTTCGACGGATCGCGTAGCAGGTAAGCGGGATGAAACGTAGGCATGACCTTGATGCCGCGGAAGTCCTGAAACCGTCCGCGCACGCGTGTAATGCCTTCGCGTGTTTCAAGCAGATTGCGCAAAGCCGTGTTGCCCAGCACAACTATTACGTCCGGCTGCACAGCAGCAATTTCACGAAATAGAAAGGGTCGGCAGATCGCCGCCTCTTCGAGCGTCGGCTGGCGATTGCCAGGCGGTCGGCAACGATTCACGTTACCTATCACTCAGCAACTGACCGGCGCGCCCCACGAATGGTTTTCCTTGCGCGTCTTCATCAGCACCGGGCGCTTCCCCGACAAACATCAAACGCGCTTTCGGATTTCCATGCGTGTTAACCACCTGGGTGCGGCCTTCGCATAGCGCGCAACGTGTGCAATCGCCGATATCACACCAGATCTCTTCAAGCGTTTCCGATGATGGGACCAAAGACGGTTCAGGAGCGATCAGATCGACGAACAGCGAATCCTGTAGTCGAGGCTCAGTCTTAGTAGGGGTCGAAACACCGATTTGGGCCGACGTTTCGGTGGGACGTCTCCGCTCGGCGACCGGAACCGATTGCCTCTCGCGCGGCGCCGGTAACCGGACAGCCGAAGCATCACGAGGAATCGACTGAGATTCTACAGTTGCTCGAGTTTCCGTAGTCGCGACTGTTTCAACTCCTAACTCCCGCAGATAACAAGCATACTCGCGCGACTGTTGAAGCAGGTCGAACAATTCATTAGCTGCCGACGAAGTTGTCATGGAATCTGGAGTCAGCTCGATTGGGCCTTAAGAGTTCGGTTTGCTGATCCCGAACGACGCAACTTAACAATCTCATCAAGGATTCGATGGGCCAGGTTAAGCTTTGACATCAAAGGTAACTCGATCAGTGTCGAATCGTCGCGCAGCAGAATAATAGCCGCATTATTCTCGGAGTCGAAGCCCGTTCCGGCGCCCGAGACATCGTTTGCGATGATTGCGTCTAAAGATTTGCTGAGCAATTTCTCGCGCGCATTCACAATCAGATCGTTGGTTTCTGCCGCGAAACCGACAATCAACTGGCCGTTTTGTCGCGAATGCGAAACCTCGGCCAGGATGTCTGGCGTGCGCTCGAGCTTCAATTCGAGTTCCGATTTCGATTTCTTAATCTTCGTTTTGGATTCTTCTTTCGTCCGGTAGTCAGAGACCGCAGCCGCGCCGATAAATACCGATGCATTAACAAGGGCATCAATGACCGCATCACGCATTTCCGCAGCTGAATTGACAGCAACCAAACGCACGTCATTTGGCGGAGTGACGGATGTGGCGCCCGCAATGACTGTAACATCTGCACCCCGAAGTCGCGCGGCTTCGGCCAGCGCAAAGCCCATCCGTCCTGACGAGCGGTTCGAAATGAAACGGATCGGATCAATTGGCTCGCGGGTAGCGCCCGCGGTAAGAAGAATGTGCTCGCCGGCCAGATCGTTCTTAGGAGCGACAGACTCTCGACTTATTTCTCCTCTACTTAAAATCTGAAGTGCTGCCGCGACGATCTTTTCCGGTTCACTGAGCCTTCCTGGCCCAATCGTGCGACAGGCCATCTCGCCCTCATCGGGGTCGAGAATGTGCACGCCACCAGTGCGCAACTTCTCGATGTTCCGGCGGGTCGCCACATGCTGCCACATCGCAGTGTTCATTGCCGGCGCGATGAGCACAGGGGCCGTACAAGCAAGGTATGTCGACGTTACGAAGTCGTCCGCCACGCCGTTGGCAAATTTCGCGAGGATGTTCGCAGTTGCCGGAGCTACAACAAGAAGATCTACCGTCTGCGAGAAAGTAATATGAGCAATCGGGTCCGGGTTATCAGGGGCATAATCATCAACTACGACGTATGAACCGGAAAGCGCACGGAACGTTAATGGCTGGATAAACTCGCATGCGTGCCGAGTCATAGCGACGCGCACTTCGCAGCCGGCGCGTTGCAGTCCTCGCATTATTTCAATGGCCTTATAGGCAGCAATGCCACCGCTAACGGCGAAAGCAATCCGCTTGCCCGAGAAATTTTGCTGGGGCGTTTCGGTCATGATTGAAATTGAAATGTAACACCGCTGAATTGCCGATGCAATACAGGCAGATCGGAGCGCGAATATAATCAGCAGCCATCTAACTAACTGACAAACTGGCCAGTTGATGCATCACTGAGGTAAAGTGGGCGTCAAGTCGATGACATCCAGTGGGTGCGAAACCAAAACCAGCCTGAGGGATCTTTCCATGACTCGCATAAATGCTTTGGCGCGACTATTAGTCGCGTTCTCAGTGGTGTTAGTGATAAGCGCGTCTTCGTTTGCCCAGGGTCACATCAAGGCCGTGTCAAAGAACGACAACTCAGACTTTGGACCGGTCATGCGCGCCTATCTCGGATACTTGCGCAACGAGCAAGAAGTCGTTGACGACCGCATCAGTCGTCGAGAAATCTCATCGGCTTACTACCGTCGGAATTCGAATCGAATAAAGGCCTTGCGGCAGATGGCTATTCGACTGGTTAACCAAAGCGGAAACGACTATGTGCCTGAACTCGAGGCTGTCACGATTGATGAGTTTGGCACTCTATTCGAGCGGCCTCCCAGACCTACGAGTTTTCGCAGTAACGAGATCCTAACTAATAAGTTCAGGTACCTCGGGGTCGTTCACGCTGGGGAGGTCTTTTACATCTTCGCCCGGCTGGACCCCTACGAACAAGCGTCCTTGATCGAACGGCAGAGCAAAGATTCCATGTCGGGTCCGGCTGACGCGAGTTCCGGCGTGGCCAAGGGCCAACCTGTGGGCCAGACCTCAACCAGACCCAAACGAACAGTGCCCCGATAGAGGATTGGTGGATCCCGAGGGGTGGGCGTCTTAATCGACCTTTCCTTCTCAAAAGACACAGCCGAACCTTAAGATACGCATTCCCAGGCGATTTTTCTCCGACTGGACCTTCCACGGATGGGCGAAACCCAACCGAAATCCGGCGATCTGAAGGACACAGAATCTTGACAGCATCGAAGGAAAAAACCCCTTTACAGGCATTCTTCAGCATGTTATCTTCCCCCGACAGCCAGATAGCATCACTTAGGTGTTTGGGATTCAAGCTTTAATTGTTGACACGGGCTTGCAGTTCGTGTAAAAAAAAGCAGGATTTATGGGGCTTATGAATGGCCTCAACTGCTTTCTTCTTTGAGGAACGTGACGGCGAGAGAGCGTTCTCGCAGGTCGCTTCCATAACTTGTTAACTTGTACGGGAGGAAATGATGATTAGCAGAACTTGGAGCCGTAAGTCGATCGCATTTTGCGTGGCAGTGGCCATCCTAAGTGTTTACTCAATGGTGGCCCTGGCAACGCCAGGTCAAAAAGCACCGTCGGGCGAGCTTTCGGTCTCCGGCCAAGTCACCGTTAATGGCCAAGCCGCTATTTCGGGCGCTACCGTTTTTTCCGACAGTGTCGTTACCACGGGTGCGAACAGTAGTGCAACAATCAGTCTCGGAAAACTAGGCCGCGTTGAGTTGTTCCCAAACACGAGTATTAAGCTCAGCTTTGGTCAGTCCAATATCTCCGGGGCGCTTGATGCCGGTCGAGTTCAAGTTTCAACATTAGCCGGCGCTTCAGCCATTGTGACGACGAAAGATGGGTCGGCAGTTGCTGATGCCGCCCAGGCGGCGTCTTTCATGGTTGACGTGGAATGCGGCAATACGATTGTGGCCTCTCAAGGCGGGCTCGTTGAGTTGCGCGCCTCAGGAAAAGGAAAAGCTGTCGCGGCTGGAACTTCAGAGAGCGCGGGCGACCCGCAGCCAGGTACGCGTTGTACAAGGCTTACGAGAACCGAGACCTTCGGACATCTTCAGGGCGGCGCGCTCTTAGCACTACTGCTTGCTGCCGGCGGTGCAGTCGCGGCCGCGTTTTGGGCAAGCACGCATAACAACGATTTGAACTTCGGCGGCACCGTCGTCGTAGTCAGTCCGACGAAATAACGTCAATCAATTTGTCTGTCGGCGTACCTACTGCGCACGGCACTTGGATATAACCTTGCGGGTCACGCGAACATTAAGCGCGTGGCCCGTAAGTTTTGAGCGCATGTCGAAAAGCTGCCTTTAGGCCTGGCCTGGAATGCATATAGCCGTCATTGGCTCTGGTTACGTGGGATTAGTAACCGGAGCATGCTTTGCCGAATTCGGAGTTGAGGTTACCTGCGTTGATATGGACGCCGCCAAAATAGCGAAACTGGCGCGCGGCGAAACCACCATTTACGAACCTGGACTCGACCAACTTGTCACCAAGAACCTGGAAGCCGGTCGACTCCGATTTACTACTGAAATAAGGACAGCAGTCGAACCCGCCGCAATAGTCTTTCTTGCTGTTGGCACTCCGCCCGCGCCCGACGGCTCTGCCGATCTCACCTATATTGATGACGCAGCCCGCTCAGTTGCTGCGAATATGAATGAATATAAGGTTGTGGTTACAAAGTCCACTGTTCCGATCGGGACGGGAAGCCGACTCGCACAACTTATCCATGAGAATCAGCGTACGCCGGTGAGCTTTGGCATCGTCTCAAACCCTGAGTTTTTGCGGGAGGGAGCCGCGATTAACGATTTCATGCGACCGGACCGCGTCGTAATTGGCAGCAATGATCAGGCAGCAATTGATATTATGCGCGAACTCTATCGTCCTCTATATTTGATCGAAACGCCATTTGTAATAACCTCGCTCGAGGGGGCGGAATTGATTAAATACGCCGCCAATGCGTTTCTCGCGACTAAGATTTCTTTCATTAACGAGATTGCCAATCTTTGCGAGAAAGTCGGCTGTGATGTACATGAGGTAGCTCATGCAATCGGAATGGATCGTCGCATCGGTCGCAAGTTTTTGCATCCGGGTCCCGGTTTCGGTGGTTCTTGCTTCCCGAAAGATACGCGCGCCCTTTCGGCAATCGCCCGTCGGTTCTCGTCACCATCACGAATCGTCGATGCTGTTATCGAAGTGAATGAGCAACAGCGCTTGTCGATGGTGCCAAAAATCGAGACATTGGTCGGCGGACTCAAGGGCAAACGGATTGCAGTTCTGGGATTGGCATTCAAGCCTGAAACAGACGACATTCGGGAGGCGCCTTCTATCGATATTATTCGTGGCCTAATTGAGAATGGCGCTAAAGTAAGTGCCTATGATCCTGTAGCCAATGAACAAGCCCAAAAAGTGTTGCCTGACATTGAATATGTCATCGACGAATATGCAGCTGCGACAGGTGCCGATGCACTTGTGATAGTAACTGAGTGGAACCAGTTTCGGGCGTTGGATCTGGAGCGCATTCGTAACTTAATGAAGGTTCCGAGAATTGCTGATCTTCGGAACATATATGAGCCTGCAGACATGCGTCAGCTCGGGTTCGAATACGTAGGAGTGGGGCGGTAGCGCGACATGGGACTCTCAGGCGTGACTCTTGTCACTGGTGGCGCCGGCTTCATAGGGTCTCATCTTGCCGCGGCACTCGTTGACAAGGGCGCACGCGTGCGAATAATTGACGATCTATCGACGGGTCATCGGGAAAATCTTGCCGAAATCGGCGGTGACATAGACTTCATTCAAGCCAGCATTACCGACGAAACTGCCTTAAATCGCGCACTCCGCGGCGTGGAGCTGGTGTTTCACGAAGCCGCGATTCCGTCGGTTCCGCGCTCTGTCGAGAGGCCTCTTGAAACTCACAACGCGAGCGTCAACGCCACATTGTCGTTATTGCTTGCGGCTCGCGAGCAAAAAGTGAGACGTGTGATTTATGCAGCATCCAGTGCCGCATATGGGGATCAGCCTGCGTTACCAAAGCGCGAAGATATGCGACCTGCTCCAATGTCGCCGTATGCAGTCGCAAAACTCGTCGGTGAGTATTATTGCCAGGTTTTCACACGCGTGTATGAGTTGGAAACCGTCTCTCTGCGATATTTCAATGTATTCGGCCCGCGCCAGGATCCGAGTTCTCAGTACTCAGGAGTAATCTCACGATTCATTTCTGCTTTGTTGAGCGGACAGCGCCCAGTTGTCTATGGCGATGGCGAGCAATCCCGTGACTTTACTTATATTGCTAACGTGGTCGCAGCGAACCTCTCCGCTGCCGAGGCATCCAGCGCGGTAGGGCAAGTTATTAATGTTGCGAATGGCGTGCGCGTTACCTTGAATGCTTTGCTGGACATTCTGAAGAATTTGACCGGCCGTACCGATGTGCAAGCGCAGTACGCCGAGCCGCGGCAAGGCGATGTCCGAGATAGCCTTGCGGATATCTCTCTCGCGCGGTCGTTGCTCAACTATCAGCCTCGCGTGGGTCTGGAAGAGGGGTTGAATCTAACGATAGACTGGTGGAAAAGGAGCCGATTCAACAGCCAAATCCTCAGCGCTGAAAAGTCTTAATTCTTCTTCTTTGCGTCTCTTTAGTGGCCTTGCGACAGCTTGCCAATTAACGAGAACATCGGAAGATACATCGATATTACAATCGAGCCAATCGTTACTCCGAGGAAGCCAATTAATGCGGGTTCAATCAAAGTAAGCAAGTTAGCAATGGCGGCGTCAACTTCCTGCTCATAGAAATCCGCAATCTTTCCAAGCATTGTATCAAGCGCTCCAGTTTGCTCGCCGATGCCCACCATCTGAGCGACCATGTGCGGAAAAACCTTGGCTGCCCGCAAAGGCTCGACGAAGCTCTTACCCTGCTCGACAGCAGTGCGAATGTTGATAATAGCTTCTTCGATTACTACGTTGCCCGCGGTACGCGCCGTAATATCGAGCGATTGCAAAATTGGAACGCCCGAAGATAACAGTGTGGAAAGCGTCCGCGAAAACCGCGCAAGAGCTATCTTAAGGAAGATGCTACCCAGAATCGGCACCTTTAAAAGCAGTGTGTCGATGCGTTTTCGTCCGCCCGGTGTTTTGTAGTAAAACTTCACCGCGACCGCAGTACCGACCGCCAAAGCCAGGATAGATAATCCACCCCAGCCCGCTAGAAAGTTGCTAATACCGACAACGATACGCGTGGGGAGAGGGAGCGGCTCGCCTGGCCCGAGTAACCCCAGGAAGATATTCTGAAATTGGGGAATCACCACGACCATAATTACCGCAACAGCAACAATGGCCAACAAGATCACGGCTGCCGGATAGATCAGCGCTGAGATCACATCGCGTTTTAGCTTTACGATCTTTTCAATAAAAGTCGATAAGCGCTGTAAGATCAGATCCAGAATACCTCCCGTCTCGCCGGCTTCGACCATATTTGAGTAGAGTTGATCGAAAACTCGTGGATGCCGACTCATAGCAGCTGCCAGCGTGGAACCTTCTTCCACGTCTTGTCGCACTTGCGCGACTACCTGTTGGAAATACTTGTTCTGCTGTTGCTGCGCAAGAATGTCCAGACATTGTACAAGCGGCAAGCCGGCATCGATCATGACTGAGAATTGACGGGTGAAGATAGCAAGGTCTTTCGACTTCACCTTCTTTCGGCCGGCGAGTTTTGGGATGCCAATCTCTCGGCCTTTTTCTTTCACCGACGTGACAGTCACTTGCTCACGGCGCAGAATCTGCTGCAACGCATCTCGGTTGTCGGCGACACGTTCTCCTGCGACGACCTCGTTCAGGCGGTTGCGACCTTTAAAAACATAAGTTGGCATTTCTCAGCGCTCCATTCTCAGTTATTTCGAAGCTTTCATTTTCTATCGCCCTTTTGCAGACGTGTCCAGGCAAAATTATTTTCGCAGTGGGACACGCGGCGATTGGCCATATGCAGTCGGATGAAGGTCTGACCTTGATTGCGCGCCGTTTCCGCTGTTCAAGCCTGAGCCTCGATTGATGAGATCGCGCAGTTCATTAGCGTTCGAGGTACGCTGCATCGCGAGCTCTCTTGTAATTTGGCGTTTGTGGAAAAGCGTGGCCAGCGATTGATTGAAGGTTTGCATTCCATGAAGGTCTTGCCCGGTTTGCATCATGGAATAGATCTGGTGGACCTTATCCTCGCGAATAAGGTTTCTGATGGCCGAATTGGGTACCAGAATTTCCATAGCCAATGCTCGGCCCCGCCCATCCGGACGTGGCAGCAATGACTGACAGAGAATTCCTTCGAGAGTGAGAGACAATTGCGCCCGGACTTGAGCCTGTTGCATCGAGGGAAACACATCAATAATTCGGTTGATGGTTGAGACAGCCGAGTTTGTGTGCAGGGTGGCAAAGGTCAAATGACCCGTCTCTGCAATGCGCAGAGCCGATTCAATCGTTTCCAGGTCTCGCATTTCGCCGACCAGGACGACGTCGGGATCCTGACGCAAGGCCGTTCGTAAGGCCTGAGGAAACCCCTTCGTGTCAGCATTGACTTCACGCTGATTTACAATGCAGTTCTTGTGATTGTGAAGAAACTCGATCGGATCCTCAATCGTAAGAATGTGTTCGTGGCGGTCCTTGTTTATTTTATCGATCATCGCTGCCAGCGTGGTCGATTTGCCTGAACCAGTCGGGCCGGTGACCAATACAAGTCCACGCGGCTTAGTGCAAAGGTCCTTCACAACGGGTGGCAGACCGAGGTCTTCGAATGACTTGATCTCATAGGGAATGGCCCGGAAGACGGCGCCGACCGCCCCTCGCTGATTGAAGATGTTGGCACGAAAGCGTGAGAGACCTTTCACGCCAAAACTGAGGTCAAGCTCGAGATTCTCTTCAAAACGATGTTTCTGTGCATCGGTAAGAACCGAGTAAGCCAGTTGTTTAGTCTCGGAAGATGTGAGCGGCTTATATCCGTCTAGCGGCCGGACTTCGCCATGCACTCTCACGAGTGGCGGTGTGCCGGTCGTAACGTGAAGATCCGAGCCGCCAAGCTCCGAGAGTTTATGTAACAGTTCTGAAAGAGAAATTTGTGGTGGATTTTCCATTTGTTTTTCCTTTTGCCGAAAGACCGAGTTACAAAGGGCTTATGCTCACGAGCGAGGCCTATCTCGTTCGGCTGCTCTCCGTCGGATGAAAAGCCGCGATAAACTTCTCGGCATCAGACGCCAGGCGACCATTAAAGCCTCCAGCCGTTTGTGTCGTAAGCGAGTAAATCCGGCCGTTCGCTTGCGTAAAGTAAAAGTTCCAAACCTGCTCAGATTTGCCTTCACTTGCCGGAGTCTGAGCGATAACTTCAAAGACGCGTTGACCGCCAATGTCGCGCTGACGGTCGTTAACTACCCAACCGCCGGCGCTGATCATCTTGTCGATGACACCGCGACGCAGGTCAGTTAACGGAACTCCGCCTAACATGTTTCGCTGATCTCGTCCAAGAGCCGGTCTCGAGGAGGATGCGATAGCTACAACGGCAAGCGTGGCGTGGGCTTCAGGCATTCCGCTCGCCGGAACGATCCGGAAGCTTGAAGTTCCATTGCTGGTTGCGCCAGGCGACCAACCGTTGGGCAAAGGCATGCCAGCAGTGCCGTCGCGATAAAGACTTTCAGAGGAGGTCGATGTTCCCGGCAGAGCGGCGTGGTTATCCGCGGCCTTCGCTGGCGGCATCGGAACCGCGCCGCTTCGCGCTGCAGCAACCAATGCTCTTCGTCTGGCTATCAAAGCCTGACGCCTCCGCATTAATGCGCGGTGACGTCGCCACCACGCGTGGGAATGATGATGAAAGCGATGCGATCCTGACGCAAATTGAGATCTCAGGTTATGAGCCGTGGATATTGCCAACGGAAGCATAACGATCATTGAAACCAGCAGACCTAATGACAAAGATATTCGACGCAACATAGTAATCACCCCTTTCACGCCACCGTTTCGCGAAGAACTTCTTCAATGGTGGTAACTCCGTTTCGTATCTTCTGTAAGCCGGATTCGCGAAGCGAGATCATGCCGTCCTCGATGGATTTCTTTCGCAGTTCAAGCGCCGAGGCTCCAATCAGGATTAGCTCGCGAATCTCGTCGGTTATTTCCATGACTTCGTACAGGCCAATTCGCCCCTTGTAACCCGTATCGTTACAACTCGAGCACCCTTTGCCTTTATAAGTTTTGAGTTTGCTTGCTTCTTCAGGCGCAAAACCGATTTCTTCGAGTACTTCAACCGGTGTGGGATGCTCTTTGCGACAGTCCTTACAAATTCGGCGGATCAGCCGCTGGGCCTGAATCAGGTTAACGCTCGTCGCGACCAGGAAAGGCTCGATGCCCATGTTCATAAGACGTGAGATTGTAGATGGGGCGTCGTTCGTGTGCAGAGTGGAAAGCACGAGGTGGCCGGTGAGTGCGGCTTTGATTGCGATTTCGGCGGTTTCGAAATCGCGGATTTCGCCGACCAGAATGATATTCGGGTCTTGGCGCAGGAAGGATCGCAGCGCTGCGGCAAAGTTAAGACCGATTTGCTCTTTCATCTGCACCTGGTTGACTCCAGGCAAATTGAACTCGACTGGATCCTCGGCGGTCATGATGTTCGTGTTGACCGTGTTGAGCGATTGCAATGCTGAATAGAGGGTGTTGGTCTTACCACTTCCGGTAGGACCGGTTACCAACACCATGCCGTATGGCTTAGTGATGTTGCGCTGAAACTTCACCAGAGATTCCGGCTCAAAACCGAGATTCGTCATGTCAAGCATGAGCTTCTCTTTGTCCAGCAGGCGAAGCACAACCTTTTCACCGAACAGCGTTGGCAGGGTCGAAACACGGAAATCGAGTTCACGCGAGCGCGAGTCCACCTTGACGCGAATCTTGATGCGACCGTCCTGAGGAAGACGCTTTTCAGATATATCCAGCTTGGACATGATCTTGATACGCGAAATCAGCGCATCGCGCATCTTCAGGGGCGGATGCATAACGTCATAAAGGACGCCGTCAATACGAAAACGAATACGCAACTCTTTCTCGTAAGGCTCGACGTGAATGTCGGAAGCGCCGCGTCGCAATGCATCGACCAAAAGGACGTTAACAAGGCGCACGACGGGTGCGTCTTCGCTCATGCGAGTGAGGCTGGAAAGATCGATTTCCTCGTTGTCTTCGAAGATTTCGACCTCGCTGGCGAGCGATTCCTGATCAAGGTCGAGATTGTCGAGAGAAACGAGGTCGGCCTGAGAGAAACCATTGCCGTTGACCCCATCAACACCAGCATCAGATACGGCAGCTAGTTCAATTTCGCGCGTGGTGCTGTAGTACTTGGCGATTGCTTGTTGGACACTTGCTTCGGCGACAACGACCGGCTCGACATTAAGTCCGGTCATGAACTTGATGTCGTCCATGGCGAATACATTCGTGGGATCGACCATGGCGAGCGTCAGAGTGGCGCCGACCCGTGATAAAGGCAGGACCGAATACTTCTGAGCAACTTCCTGGGGAATAAGGCGAAGGACAGGATCGTCGATGTCGAATAATTCGAGATTAACCGAAGGAATGCCGTATTGACGGGACAGAATTGCCGTAATCGTATCGTCCGAAACCAGCCCGAGCTTCACAAGATTAAAGCCCAACCTTCCGCCATGTTCGCGCTGATAGTCGAGCGCCTGACGAAGATGCTGCGGACTAATAAGATTCTCCCGCACAAGAATTTCCCCGAGTTTGGCCGACATTTGCTTCCGCGATTGCGATGTAGTCAGTAAATGGTGGGTTAGCCCGAGACTGGATGCAGGCTGGGGCAGATGGAGCTCGCGACGGCATAACACCGTTGCAACGGCAATCTTAACGTTGAACATAACGAGTGTCAACTAAAAACTTGTCCGTGAATGTCCCTGGATGCTGCTTGGATCGTCAGGACTTCCAAGAAGAGAAGGACTGGACAAACGTTCGAGGATATTCGACAATATTCGTACATGTCCGAATATTGAGAGGATAAGTAAATGGCAGTTACTGCACGGCAAAGAAAAGTCCTTGATTATATCGCCCACTATTTCGATATGCACCATGAAGCGCCGACCATGGCTGAGATTGCAAAGCAGTTCGGCATGAGTTCATTAGCCAGCGTGCATCACATCGTTTCAATTCTCGAAAGAGAGGGATTGATTCGACGAATTCCGAATGTCAGCCGCGGAATTGAGCTGGTGAAACAGGAAACAGCTAATGACAATTATGAGATTCCTTTGCTCGGCATAGTAGCCGCTGGCCAACCGATCGAAGCAATATTGGATTACGAGAGAGTTTGCATTCCACGCGACATGGTAAGACAGAGTCGGATGTTTGCGTTGCGCGTGCGTGGCGATTCAATGATCGACGAGCAGATCCGCGATGATGACTATGTAATCATTCAGTCACAACAAACTGCTGAGAATGGTCAGACCGTTATTGCCTTAATCGACGGCAGCGACGCGACTGTCAAGCGATTTTACCGGGGTCGAAACCATGTGCGTTTAGAAGCAGCCAATCCGCGCTATAAACCGATTATTGTCAGGCCGCCCGATCGTCTGCAAATTCAAGGCGTGGTAGTCGGAGTGATTCGCAAATACAAGAATTGAATTTCAGATTCCAAATTTTCATATTGAATTGGGGACCAGCTACTTTTTTCGGAATGCGTTTTCTGCTAATTGTTCTTTGATAGAACGCGCGCAATTTGTTTTAAGTCATCAATGAAGAGTCGCTTCTCGAGATGTCGAGTCTCGTCATCCGGAGCACGTAGAATCGCCGAAGGATGAACAGTAGCCACGATATAGGGCGCTAAAGTCGATTCGATAAACTGGCCACGTTGTTGACTAACCCTGAACTTTGGCCCCAATAAAGCCTGAGCTGCGGTCGCGCCGAGGCATACGACTACTTTGGGTTTAACCAGCGCAATTTCAGCCTCGAGCCATGGACGACATGCCGCAATCTCACGTGCGTTTGGTTTCTTATGAATGCGGCGTTTTCCACGCGGCTCCCATTTGAAATGCTTCACGACGTTGGTGACATAAGTTTGCGCACGATCAATTCCGGCTTCGGCCAAAGCATCATCGAGCAATCGGCCGGCGGGGCCAACGAAGGGCTTACCACTCAGGTCTTCTTCATTGCCGGGCTGCTCGCCGACAAAGAGTACTTCGGCGCGGCGAGTGCCTTCGCCGAAAACGGTCTGCGTCCCACGCTCCCAAAGGTCACAGGCTTTGCAATCGGCCGCAGCCTCCCGAAAAGCCGGCAACGTTTTTCGTTCGGGAAAGAACTCCGCAGCAGAACCTTCTGATTTCGGCTTCGCCATGATTTGTGAATAACGGATTACTATTATGAAACAGACACTCGCAAAAGCACAGATCGAAGCGAACATGACAAGCCGGTTCGGCGCTATCTTCACGCTCGGCGAAAAGCGTCCGGCGCATTTTATCTCTAGTGGAGTGCCAGAGATTGATATCCTAACGGGCGGAGGGCTGCCGCGCGGCGCAATCACGGAAATTGTCGGAGGCGCGTCATCTGGTCGCACAGGTTTGCTGTTATCGGCGTTGGCTTATGCCACTGCGAATAGTGAAACCTGTGCGCTGGTCGATAGCAGCGATAGCTTTGATCCTGCCTCGGCGGGAATTGCTCAAGTGGATTTTAAGCGCTTGTTGTGGGTTCGTTGTGGCAATAGTTTGGAACGAGCCTTCAAGGCGACGGATCTTTTGCTGCAAAGTGGTGGTTTTGGTTTGATTGCGCTAAATCTCGCCGACGTGGCGGCAGAATACGCACGACGAATAATCTCGTCGTGGTGGTTTCGTTTTCGCCGGGCGATTGAAAGCACGCCAACGGCGTTGACGGTGATTACGCCGGTAGCTTGTGTTCGCTCGTGCGCTTCGATGGTTTTGGAGATGAAAAGTGACGGGGCGATATGGCCTGGTACTAGGCCATTAACTTTGGAAAGCACTGAAATGAAATGTGGAGATGAGTCGTCGAAAATGCATCAACTTTCATTGGTCTCTCCTTCTCGATCCAACCGATATCAGTCATTCCTAACCCATTCTTATTTGCTGCGCGCAATTAATGTAAAAGTAAAACTGGCGAAGCCCGCTGTTTGGACTCAAGGCTCAGTTAGATTTCAGCATGTCTCGTAGAGGGGTTCGATTCCTTGACAATCTTCGCAGATCTTCGCTAATCTTCAACTGTATTTTGTTTCCCTAAAAACTCTGCGAACACAGGATTTAACCGATGTTTGCCTGCATTTATGGACAAATTACCCCTGAAAATGACCTTGACGGAAACTGCGGATTACTTGTCAAAGGTACGTCTTTCGTAAATCTAGCATTCAGTTTCTCACCGTTAGTCGAACAAACGACCCCGGATACAGTTGTCCTTGATATCGAAGGGCAAGAACTGCTCTTTGGCTCACCACTTGATCCGAAGCAAGCCGCGCCAGCGAATGATGATATCTGGTGGGCACATAAACTGGCCAACGAAATTACCCAGCGCGCTGTTCAAATAGGATTAAAAGTTAATGTTGCTGTGGCGTCAAACCCTGACGCGGCAATTCATGCAGCAAGGGCATTCAAAGGGATCACTGTCATTCCTCGTGGGGAAGAACTTATACGTCTGGGAAATCTGTCATTAAAGTTGCTCGATTGCTCACTTGCCATGATTGAGAAAGATAGCGCTCAGGAAATTCGTGAGACGGTCGAACTTTGGGGAGTTCGGACATTCAGTGATTTCGCGAGATTACCGCTGCCAGGGATCGCTCAGCGACTAGGGCAGGAAGGTGTGCGATTGCACAAACTGGCGCAAGGTAGAAGCGAACGTCATCTTGTTTTAGTTCAACCGCCTGCCGGCTTCAAACAGTCATTGGAGTTAGAGCACCCGATCACAGAGTTGGAGCCGCTGTCTTTTATTCTGGCTCGTTTACTTAATCAGCTTTGCGCGAATCTGAACGCACAGGGACTGGCAACGAATGAACTACGCTTGCAACTTAAACTGGAAAACAAAACGGTGCATGAGCGAACGATTACTTTGCCGGTTCCGATGCTAAATCCAAAAACGTTTCTGCGTTTGTTTTTGCTTGACCTGGAATCGCATCCACCAAAAGTGCCAGTCACCGCAGTTGTGCTGGCGGCGGAACCGGCAAAGTCACGAGTATTGCAGAACGGCCTATTCATTCCGCCGGCTCCAGAACCGGAAAAGCTTGAACTGACACTAGTGCGATTAGCAAAGCTAGTGGGCGCAAATAACCTCGGCTCACCTGAGCTTTTGGACTCGTATCGGCCAGACTCCTTTCGCATGAAGCGGTTCGACATTGCAGGTATTAACAAAAAGAGGATTTTCAGGCCGCAATCCGCAATCCGCAATCAGCAATGTGTCATAGGTTTCAGAAGGTTTCGACCGCCATTGCCCGCACAAGTAGTCACCGCATTTGAGCAGCCGATGCGAATTAGCGCACGCAATGCTAATGCGCCTTGTATGGTACAGGGAAAAATTTTACATGCTTCTGGCCCATGGAGAACCTCGGGTGACTGGTGGCGTGCGGACGTGTGGGCCAGAGATGAATGGGACGTGGCAGTCTTTGATTCAACTAGTCAGAGCGAAATACTGTTTCGGATTTATCGTGACCTGACCAGTGAAGGATGGTTTGTGGAAGGAATGTATGACTAAGAAAAGTAGGCAGAAAGCAGAAAGCAGAAGGCAGAAGGCAGTGGGAGCTACTAATATAAATGTCGGGTAATATAAAAGTCGGGAAAAACGGTAGGCAAATGCCTGCTGCTCACCGCTCACTAGCCACTAATTATATTGAATTGCGTTCACGGTCGGCGTTCAGTTTTCTCGAAGGTGCTTCGACGCCGGAAGAACTAATCGCGGCATGTGTCGAACTGAAAATGCCGGCAATGGCGTTGTTGGATCGCAACGGCTTGTATGGCGTGCCGCGGTTTCATCTGGCAGCGGAAAAGGTCGGTATAAAAGCGCATATCGGTGCTGAAATATCAGTCCAAAGTCCAAAGTCCAAAGTCCAAAGTCCGGCTCAGAACAAACAGACATTGGACATTGGACGTGAGACATTGGAGTCGAACAATAAAGTCGCGTCAATTCCTCTCCTGATCCGCAATCGTGCCGGCTATAAAAATCTTTGTCGCCTGATCACTTTGATGAAGCTGCGGGTACCAAAGCATGCGAAACCGGGCGAGTGCGCGGTGACGCCAGATGAATTAGCGGCGCATGCGGAAGGATTGATTTGTTTGACGGGCGGAGATGATGGGGTGCTTCGATTTAATCAGCAGGGAGACACGGAGTGCGTGAAACCGCAGAGAAATGCAGAATGGCTGCTGGATGTCTTCGGCAAAGGAAATGTTTATGTTGAGTTGCAGCGCCATTTCCAGCGTGCAGAAGAAGCGCGCAATCAATCGGTGATCGAGATCGCCCGTCGATTGAAACTACCATTACTAGCGACGAATGGAGTTGGTTATGCCGCGCGCGCGCAAAGACAAGTGGCGGATGTGTTCACTTGCATTCGCAATCACGTGCAACTGGAAACTGCAGGGCGGCTTCCGCAGAAGAAATGGCGCGACTGTTTGCTGATTTACCTGAAGCGATTGCTAATACGGCGGAGCTTTCATCGCGGTTGGAATTCACCATGCAGGATCTGGGTTATGAATTTCCCAAGTATCCCGCGCCTGCGGGCGAGACAATGACATCGTTTTTGCGCCAGCGAACTTATGAAGGGGCGCGTTTGCGCTACGCAGGCCGGAACGGCTCGCCAACTTTCGAACACGCACAAAAACAAATCGAACACGAGTTGAAGCTAATCGAAAAATTGAAACTCGAAGGTTACTTCCTGATCGTTTGGGACATTGTTCAGTTTTGTAAGCGCAATGGAATTCTGATCCAGGGTCGTGGTTCGGCGGCGAATAGCGCCGTTTGCTATTCGCTTGGCATTACCGCAGTCGATCCAGTCGGGATGGAACTTTTGTTCGAACGTTTTCTTTCAGAAGAGCGTGGCGAATGGCCCGACATTGATCTCGATTTGCCCAGCGGAGACCAGCGCGAGCGCGCGATTCAATACGTATACGAACGTTATGGCAAACTCGGAGCGGCGATGACTGCGAATGTGATTACTTATCGCGGCCGTTCGGCGGCACGCGAAGTCGGCAAAGTGCTTGGGTTTGATGAAGAAACCCTGGCGCGTTTGTCGAGTCTCGTGCACACATGGGAGTGGAAAGATCCGAAAGATACGACTGAGCGACAGTTCAAAGACGCCGGGCTCAACCTGCGTGATCGGCGTATTAAAAAATTCTTCCAGCTTTATCTCGCGGTTCAGGATTTGCCGCGTCACTTAGGCCAGCATTCAGGCGGCATGGTGATTTGTCAGGGACAACTTGATTCGGTTGTCCCGCTCGAGCCAGCGGCAATGCCCGGCCGCGTGGTGGTTCAGTGGGACAAAGAAGATTGTGCCGATCTCGGTATTATCAAAGTAGATTTGCTGGGCCTGGGAATGATGGCGGTGATTGAAGAATCGATTCGAATCATTCGTGATGATTATGGAGAGGAAATTGATCTGGCTCATCTGCCGCCGGACGATAGTTCAGTTTACGCGGCGCTGCAGCAGGCTGACACGATCGGGATGTTTCAAATCGAAAGCCGCGCGCAAATGTCATGTCTGCCACGTCTGCGACCGCAAAAGTTTTACGACATCGTCGTACAAGTCGCGATCATTCGCCCCGGTCCAATTGTCGGCAATATGGTCCATCCTTATCTGAAACGCCGGCAAGGAAGGGAGCCGGTCAAGTATCCGCATCCTTCGCTCGAGCCGGTTTTGAAGCGCACGCTCGGAGTGCCGCTGTTCCAGGAACAATTGCTTAAAATGGCGATGAGCTGCGCAGGCTTTAGCGGCGGTGAAGCAGAAGAACTTCGTCGCGCGTTCGGCTTCAAACGATCAGAAGCGCGGATGAAAGAAGTCGAAGTCAAACTACGGCGCGGCATGGAGCGCAACGGCATCTCTGGCCAAGCACAGGACGAGATTGTGCAATCAATAACATCATTTGCTCTTTACGGTTTTCCCGAATCACACGCGGCCAGCTTCGCGCTCCTGGCTTACGCGAGCGCTTATCTCAAATGTCATTATCTGGCGGCGTTTACCGCGGCTACGCTCAACAACCAGCCGATGGGTTTCTATCAGCCGTTTACGATCATTAAGGACGCACAGCGACATGGTTTGAAAGTCAAACCAGTGGACGTGACGCGATCGAATTGGGAGTGCACGATCGAAAGCGAAGCAACGCAAGTTGACAACTTGCGCCACCAGCTTCGTCTCGGCCTGCGATGTGTCAAAGGTTTACGCGAAGAAGCCGGCCGCGCAATTGTGCGCGAGCGCGTGAAGCACTCGTTTACGAGCATCGATGATTTGCACAATCGCGTGCCGGAATTGAGAAAAGATGAGTTGCGAAAGTTAGCGGTAGTGGGAGCCTTGAATTTCATACGAACCATAAGTCCAAAGTCCGAAGTCAAAAGCCCAAAGCCTGCCTTGGAAAAACCGACCTTGGATCTTGGACCTTGGACCTTGGACCAGAAACAGACGTCAAATCGTCGCGATGCACTGTGGCAAATCGAACGTGTGGCGCGCGCGGCAGGTCCGCTATACGAAGCAATTGAAGAAAATGGCCGTTCGCCGCTGGCAGCAATGACGCTTAATGAACGTTTGAATGCGGATTTGCGCGGCACGGGATTGACGATTGGACGTCATCCGATGGCACATCAACGCGCATGGCTCGACACGATGAATGTTGCACGCGCGATTGACCTGAAGAGCATGCGGAACGGAATGTCGGTGCGGGTGGCTGGCTGGGTGATTGTGCGCCAACGTCCGGGAACAGCGAAGGGATTCGTGTTTCTAAGTTTGGAAGACGAGACGGGAATTGCGAATATCATAATCACGCCGCAGCTCTTCGAAAAGAACCGACTGGCGCTGGTTGACTATCCGTTTCTGCTAATCGATGGCGCATTGCAGCATCAGGACAATGTTATTTCAGTAAAAGCAAAACGCGTCGAGCCACTCCAACTCAAAATCGAGAATACTGGTTCGCACGATTTTCATTAGAAAAAAAGGCACGCCGCACGCCGTGCCTCTTCCGTTATCAATGACAGGCGGACAGTAGCCGCGCCCCTAAATCAAATGGATCAAACTATGGCCGCTTGCGCCGCGAGGGACTTGCAGTCCTTTCCGGAACCACGTTCTCTGTGTTCTTCAACTCGGTAAGAAGTGCCTTGGCATCGTTCTTGAACTTATGCGTATCCGGCGCCTTATCAACAAAGTGCTGCAGATAATTTGCGGCTTCCTGAAACTTCGCTTTGTCGCCGGTACTGTAGAGTGCCAATCCCGCACCAAGATTTGCATCCGGATCGTCTGGATTCGTAGCCAGAATTTTCTTATACTCCGCGAAGGCTTTATCACCGGCGCCGGCGTCCAGCAGCATCTGCGCCAAATCCAGTTGAGCCCGGGCCTTCTTGGCGGAATCAGTTTCAATTGCTATGTAGTCCTGAAATGCGGCGATACCGGCATCTGCCTGGCTCGGATCGGCTTTTGATACAAACAAACGCATCGCTTCAGCTCTGGCGGCCAGGGCATAATACTTGTTAGTCGCCTGTTGTTTCTGTTCATTTGGGTCTGTCTTCGCGGGTTCATTCTTAACCAGCTCTGCCGCCTTGGTAGCGGCTTCGGCCGCGGCTTTAAAATCGGCTTTTGCAGATTCGAGACCCGACGTCTTGGCAGCGTCATCCTTGGTTTGAATTGCCGCGTTGAATCGATCCACGCCACGCGCGCGCAAGGCTGCCGACTTGTTCGCCAAAAGCGAGGATTGTTCCGCATCAGCCGCGAGGCCGATGTCGTACTGCTTAATGGCTTCATCGTAGTTCTTCGCAGACAGAGCCGCATTGCCGGCCTTGAAAGAGTCGCCCACAATCTTATTGATCGACTCGACCTTCGTGTTTTTCTCTTCGATCTCTTTGTTTTTGGCGATCAGCTCTTCCCGCTTCGCTTTGTCCGCAGCGCTTTCGCTGCCGCTCGACTTGGCTGCACTATTACCAGTGTTACCGGCTGCGAGTTTCTTAACGTCATCGACAGTCAGGCGGCGCCCATCGCCCGGCGAGAGAACAATTTCGTAATCAATATCGCGTCCGACTTTCACCCCACCTTGATAGGTAGGCGCGGCGTTGGGCATGCTTACCGCGATGATATAAGTCCCGACGAAAGGCAGACCTGCATAAACGAACTCGCCATTCTTGTTCGCTTTAGTGGGGTAGCCTCCAGGCAAGTCAATGCGATAGACATCCACTTGTGCACCAGCGGCCTTGACTGTTGTGCCATCGGCTTGCTTGAACAAAACATGACCGCGCAATTGCCCAGTCTGGCCCGCGGCCGCAATCGCACTAAAGATTAATACGGCAATCGCGATGGTTGAGGTGAAGAGATAGGAACGACGCATTGGGTATTCCTCCAAAGAATTTGTGGCGCCTGTCGGAATGGCCAGCATTAAGATGCCATTGACTTGCAACAAGTTGTAGCGGCTAACCCGCCCTTACGTTAATAAGCCCAGGCATCACTGTCAAGCATAGGGAATTGGATCCCGAACACCAGCCTCGAGGAAGGCGCGCAGCCGGAGTGCGCACGAATCGCAGTGACCGCAAGCACGCTCTTCCGACTGATAGCATGACCACGTGAGTTCCAGCGGCGCCGCCAGTTCCAAACCCCGCTGGACAATCTGTGATTTCCGCATCTCGATCACCGGAGTAAGGATGCGGATTCGCGTTTCCGGCCTGGTGCCAACTTCGATTGCGCGCTCAAATGCGTCATAGAACTCAGGGCGGCAGTCGGGATAGCCGGAGGAATCTTCAGCTACAGCGCCGACGTAAATTGACTGTGCGGCGATTACTTCCGCCCAGCTGGTGGCGATAGAAAGCAGATGGGAATTGCGAAATGGAACATAACTTGTCGGAATCTCGCGCGATGCGAGATCAGCTTCGCTTACCGGGATCTTTGGATCAGTGAGGGAGGAGCCGCCGATTTTCGTCAGATATTCGACGGAAACTGCCAGCCTTTGCCGGACGCCGAAATAGTCGGCAAGGTCAGTAAAGGCGCGACGTTCACGAGCTTCTGTGAGCTGACCATAGGAAACGTGGAGAAAAGCAAGTTCATCGTTTTCCTGGCGCGCGATTGCCGCCGTAACGCACGAATCCATACCACCGGAGACTAGACAAACCGCTAAGGACGAATGGTGAGGGATCGCGGATGAACTAAGCTTCGGTTCTTCTTCCAACACCGCTTCGTTGCTACCACCCATAAGTGCCTCTTCTCAAGAGGATTGATTTACAGACCTCCTGTCATTCAGCCTTCAGCCTCCCGCTTTAATTTCTTCACACGCCGTGAATGTCCGGTCCCCAGATATACTTGTGCAGCTGTAATTGCATCCGCAGGTCCATTCCACTCTCCGTGATCCAGCGTGCCAGTTCTTCCAAATCGATCCGGCCCCAGGCCGGAGATATTAAAACAGCCTTCGTGCGGTTTTGAAGGTGGCGTTCGCGAATGATTTTTAAGGCAAAATCCCAATCGGCACGGTCTGTAATTACGAACTTTACTTCATCGAGGTGCGCGCGCAGCAGATCGAGATTAGCCCAGTGATTTCTTCCCGCCTCGCCAGAGCCCGGGCATTTAATATCGAGAATGATCTTGGCTCGCTTATCAAGCTCTTCGGTGGAAACATAACCACCGGTCTCGATCAAAACCTCATAGCCTTCGTCGCACAATCTGGAAACCAGGTCGAAAGCTTCAGATTGCGCCAATGGTTCGCCACCGGTGACTTCCACCAAACGGCATCCGAAGTCGCGCACTTTCTGCATCACGTCGTCAATCGAAAGGTGCTCGCCCCCAGTGAAGGTATACTCGCTGTCGCACCAGACGCAACGCATGGGACAACCGGTCAAACGCACGAAGGTGCAAGGCCGCCCGGCATGCGTCGATTCTCCCTGAATCGAGCGAAAAATTTCAGTAACGCGAAGCACAATAGGATTTTAGATTCTGGCCCTGCGGTTGTCGATTTCGTTTAGAGTACCGACTTTACTCGGGCTTTGCTATTTCGGGCCAACAGCCCAACTGAAGTTGTTACTCTAAACTCGTTACGCCGGCAACCAAAGGCTGGGCGCCTCATCAAATGGTCAAATATTTGATTTTAAAGATCGTGATAGCATAAGAGAGGTTCTTCGAGCCGATTTATTATTCTTTGAGCCGCACAAACGACCAAATTGAGAACTTAAGCTTGTCGGGCGCAACTCGTTTATTGGCACGCGCTGCCAACGCTCGCGGCGTGGAGGCACCGAAGCTCGCGGTCCGGTTGCAGGCGGCGGTCGAGAAATACGTGCTGAAGACTACTCCCAGGGCGAAATCCGAAGAGATCAATAAATTCCTCGACAGCTTGCATGCCGACGATCTGTGTCTGGTAAGCGCGTGCGAGCGCGGAGACGCAAATGCATGGAACGATCTCTTCGAAGCTTATGGCGCGACCGTCCGCTCGGCGGCGCGTGCCGCCAGTTCGAATGAGGCAATGGCCGACGATCTGGCCCAATCCATTTGGGCTGAGCTGCACGGACTCAAGGCTCGGGACGATGGGCGACCAGCGGGCAAGCTTTCTTATTACTCCGGAGCAGGTTCACTCGGCGGATGGTTACGCGCAGTTGTTGGTCAGTTGGCGATCGATCGGCATCGGCGTGAGGCCCGATTGATCCAAACTGAAGAGGACGCCGATCTGGATCGCCTGGCGCGCGATTCTGAGACTGAGCCAAAGCCGTTTAGTTTGTTTCATTCGTCGCCCAGTCCTGAAGAAACGCTGACCAACGATTTGGCAGCGGTCGACGTCGAAAACGCCATGGCGCAGGCCTTGGCTGCTCTGGATCCCGAGGACCGTCTGCTGATGAAGTTGTATTACTTCGACGGCTTGCGTCTACGCGAAGCCGGAGCAGTGCTGGGAGTTCATGAAGCAACCGCCAGCCGCCGGCTTACGCGCATTCATGGAGAAGTGCGCAAGCGCGTCGAAGGAATTTTGATGAACGTACATGGCTGGACGCAATCAGAAGCAGAGCGTTGCTTATCGGAAATTACGGCACACTTGCAAATGGAGATTGAACCGCTGCTGACTTCGCAAGCCGATTCGACGTTGCAAGGCTCGCCGGCCGGTGGGGGATGAAAGCATGGCATTGCGATTAAATCGCGACCGTTTCGCAAGTTGTTACAGGCACGCTCGTTCATCGAACAGGTAGCGGCGATTGACTGTGAAGGAATCAAGTGACACCTAACGATGCACAAATAGACATACTGTTGCGGCAATTTGCGCAACGCGCGAAGCCTGACCTTGTCGCAGAACATCTGGACGCCGACGAGCTGAATGCTTTCGCGGAAGGCACTTTGCCGACCGCGACGCGGTCACGATATGTCTCGCATCTTTCTGATTGCAATGATTGCCGCAAGATAGCGACCCAGTTAATAAGTGCCTCTGGCTCAGCCGCGACGATTGGCGTGGCGCAACCACGGGAGACGGAAACGATTTCCTGGCGCGAGAAGCTTAATAGCTTCTTCGCGCCGCAGAGGCTACGCTACGCAGCTTTTGCAGTTGTACTGGTTGCCGCTGCGGGCGTTACTTTTCTGGCGCTGCGGCGTCAACCTGGACAGTTATCGGTGGCAAGAACCGCGGCGCCCGCTCAAACGGAAGTCGCCGTGAAGCAAGATCAAGTACCGACATCGGAAGGTGATAAGAGTTCGGCCGCCATCGCAAAAGGATCGCCTTCAGTTTCTCAGCCTCGTCAAACGTCCAGCTCCGATCTAAAAACCGAGGAGTCGAAGGTTGCCGAGAATGCTCCGGCGCCGAAACCCTTGAACGAACTGCCGAGCAAACCCGCGGTCGCCGCTAATCAGACTGCGGATCTTCCCAAGACGCAAGCCTTGCCATCTTTCGCGCCGCCACCTCCCGGTGAGGCAGAACGGGCCGAAACGAGATCGCGCGCGCAGCAAAACGTGGGCGGCATTGTCAGTCCGCGCAAAGATGAATCACCCACGAATAAGTTCAAGGCGATGGAGCAAGCGCGAGCGGAAGATGTCCCGAGAAATCGCCGTGTCGAAGAAAACAAAACTGCGGCGGATAACCAGTCGGCGGTAGGCGGTAGAAGAGACGTCGATAAAAAGGCGGCAGCCTCCCGTCGAGAATTGGACAGGGTGACCGCGACAGCGCGAAATACTAACGAAAGTCAGATAGCAACGCTAAGTAAACATCCCAGCGCAGCCACGGGCGGCGCGGACGCCGAAGAAGCGCCCGAAACGCGCGCTGGTGGTCGCAAGTTCCGGCGCCAGGGCAATGCCTGGGTCGATACGAAATTCAAGTCTTCGATGTCCGTAAAAAACATCTCCCGCGGTTCCGACGAGTACGGCGCGCTCGACGCACGAATTCGCGCTATTGCCGAGCAGCTTGGCGGCGAAGTCATCGTCGTTTGGAAAGGTAAAGCCTACCGAATTCACTGATTTGATGAACCGTAGAATCGTGAATCATAAATCGGAGTGAACCGCAGGGCGGGCTGGGCCGTATTCCTTTTTGAAAGGGCGGCAGGCGCGATTAGCCCATAAAACCGGGTAGGTGATGTCCTAATGTTGTCTTGCTACTACCTCGCGGGGCACTAGCCCGACCGTGAGGGAGGGCTCCGGGCCCGAACCCAACTGAGCCCTCCCTCACGGTCGGGCTAGTGCACCAGCGACACAACTTTAGGACTACCTAAAACGTTTTACTATTCACCATTCACGATTTACTATTCACCAATATGTTTTGTCCGTCTTGTGGCAGTGAAAATACGATCGGGTTGCCGTACTGCAATCGTTGCGGTGCGAACTTAGGCGCGCTCACCGCGCAACCAGAGATCATTCAAGTAAATGTTACGAAGCCCGCCCTGATTATTGGGACTCTCCTTGCCGTTCTTACACTAGGAGGATTTGTTGCGCTGATTGCAGGCGCCCTGAGTCTGGCGCAGGTCCTTCACGCAAATGATCCGCCGATTGCAGTAATCTTTTTCGGAATGATCATTATCCTGACCGTGGATATCTTTTTGGTGCGACAACTGTCAAAGCTGATCACCGCCTCGCTGTCATCAAACGCCCCGGCACCGAAGCAGGGTAACGCTTTACCAAATCGCCCGCCGGTTCAGCTTCAGCCGCCACTTACCGCCCGCCTGCAACAGGCCACGAGCGTTACAGAAAACACCACGCGGTTCTTCGAGCCCAGTTATGGCGCGCCCTCCGAAACCGAAAGTCGATCTTCCACGCAAGATATCGAGAGATTAGAACCAGGCGCTCGACTCGAGTAGTTGCGCCTCAAAGGCTCTGTTGGTAGAGTCTCGTCCATTCCAAAAACGAGGTTCGGCCCATGCGTCTTCTTTCGGGAAATTACCCAACATTCCATTCACTTCCGGCCTGCGTTCTGGCCGTGATTCTTGTAGCGCTGGTGATCCCGGCGTCATCGGCTCAGGTGAGCCAGCCCAGGAGGAGCAACGCCATACCCCCACGACGCGATCCACAAATCGCAAAGATAGTTTCCGAGATAAATGCACGCAATATCGAACGTACGATTCGCAAACTTGTAAGCTTTGGCACGCGCAACACGCTTTCCGAGCAGAACGATCCCAATCGTGGAATTGGCGCCGCTCGTGACTGGCTTTACGCGGAATTTCAAAAGGTAGCGGCTCAGTCTGAAGGACGAATGACCGCCGAGAAACAAACGTTCGAACAACCAAAAGCCGCGCGCGTTCCGCAACCGACGATGTTGACAAACATCGTCGCCACGCTGAAGGGCACGCAACCCGAGTCAGTCAATCGCGTCTATGTTGTTAGCGGCCATTACGACTCGATGTGCACCAGCCCAACCGACGCGAAGTGCGACGCGCCCGGCGCCAACGATGACGCTTCCGGCACGGCAGCGGCTCTGGAGATGGCGCGCGTGATGGCGAAGTATAAGTTTGATGCGACTATTATTTTTATGACGGTCGCCGGCGAAGAGCAGGGATTGCTCGGCTCCACTCATTTTTCGGAAGAAGCAAAAAAGAACAACATGGATATTGAAGCCATGTTCACGAACGACATTATCGGCAGCTCGCTCGGCGGCAACGGGGTGCATGATCCGCACACGGTGCGGGTTTTTTCCGAAGGTGTGCCATCGAATGAAACGACTCCGGAAGCGACGACCCGTCGCAGTGTCGGCGGCGAGAACGATTCGGCCTCGCGTCAGCTCGCGCGATTCATCAAAGAGGCCAGCGAGCGTTACGTGCCTTCGATGAAAGTTTGGCTGATCTACCGCCGCGATCGTTACGGCCGCGGTGGCGACCATCAACCATTTCTCGAGCGTGGCTACGCAGCCGTTCGTCTCACCGAGCCGAACGAGAACTACCATCATCAGCATCAGAACGTGCGTATCGAGAACGGCGTTCAGTACGGCGACCTGCCACAGTTTGACGACTTCAATTACATCGCAAACGTGGCGCGCGTGAATGCCGCGGCCCTTGCGGAGCTGGCCCTGGCGCCCGCGCGGCCGAAGAATGTTGGCCTGACGACAGGCCTATCCAACGACTCCGAATTGAAGTGGGATGGGAATAAGGAACCCGATCTCGCCGGTTACGAGATAGTCTGGCGCGACACGACTTCACCGCTGTGGACAAATGCACGGGCCGTCGGAACCGTCACCAGTTACACAATGAAAGGGATGTCGAAAGATAACTATTTTTTCGGCGTGCGCGCCATCGACAAGCAGGGACACCGAAGTCCGGTTACTTATCCGCGTCCCGCTCCTCGACGGCAGAGAGCCCTGCCTTTGCCAGGCGTCTGACTGCTTAATCTTTGCCGCGCGTTTTTAGCTGCAACGGCCAGGACCTCTGCGAAGTTTTTTTGCCGTTTCGGATACGCTGTGCCAATCCGTCATACTGATCACCTTAGCGTTTTCGAGGTAGGCGTACTTCTGTTCTTTGGTCCAGAACTCGTCAACGCGGGCATAGTGAATCTTGGTTGTCATCTCTTGAGCCCTTCCTCACGGTCGGGCTACTGCCCCGATTGGCTCCGGATCACCGCGGAGCGCTGAAAGATGGTAGCCAGGGGTAAGCGCTGTTTCAGCGCGCCACCCCTGGTCAATGTAAATAAATCAACCGCACCCTGAAGGGGTGCCAGAACTCATCGCGCCCCTACAGGGCGCGCGGAATATTTCATTGACGCGATCCAGGGGCGGCGCGCTGCGCGCTTGCCCCTGGCTACCTTCTGTTGCCCTTTCAGGGCATTTTCCCTTGCCATTTCCGTTTGCGCCGACCCCGCTACGTTTCCTCACAAATAGATTGATGCTCACCCCCTACCTGAATTCCAGAACTTTGTGCGTCGTTCCCGACAACTTCGGATTCTTTCGCACGTTGCCACTCAGATCGAGGATATAAATCTCGTCAAAGTCCTGCGCCAGATGTTTGCGCATTCCGTCAAACGCCAACGCGGAGCGAACTGCGCCTTCGTGGGACACACCAAGATTCTTGAACTGACGCAGAGCTTCGAAATAGTTCTTGACTTGCTTGTGGGTCGGCTTGAGGTTGAGTCTATCCATAGGCTCGGAGGAACCATCGGCATCGGGCTGCGTGGAACGTGTACACTATAACGGCACTGACAAACTTGAACAATCCCTATCATGGCCGGCAACAGGGTTGTCATCTGCCCCGATAACTTCTAAGATTTACTCGACCAATAGGGATTTTGATGCGTCTAAAACGACGTGAAGATAGGTAAACGCCCTTGATATTTCCGTAGCATAAAACCAGGATCTGAAAGCTATGAAACGCAAAAACAGTCAATCGGGAACTTCGTCATTCGCCCGCCGAGTGGCGGCATTGGTCTCTCTCGCCGCACTCTTGGCCAGCACTTTCGCCCTGGGCATTGGCGCCCAGGGCATGAAAGCCCAACCCGGCCAAAAAGTGGCCAAACTCAGCGAAGAGCGGCGGATTCTGCATGTGCTGAATCGGCTCGGATTCGGCGCGCGACCCGGCGATGTCGAACGGGTGAAGGCAGTGGGTGTCGATAATTACATTATGCAGCAGCTCTATCCCGAGAAGATCAATGATTCGGCGACTGAAGCGAAATTGCAAAACCTCGAATCCTTGCGAATGAGCACGGCAGAGCTTTACGAGAAATATCCTCAGCCGGGGCAGTTGCTGCGACAGCTTCAGCAGCGCGGTGCCTTACCGGCCGATTTGGCGGCTGCGCGTGACAATCGTGCGAAGGCTGGAGCGAACGCCGCGCCCAGTACCGCAAGCGCACCGAAAAGCGGAGAAGCAATGGCGGGCGAAATGCAGGGTCCCGCAACAGCGAAACCGAATGAGACAGCGAAGAAGGCGCCGGTTGCTGCAAACAACGATGCGAATCCGATGAACAATGCGGAATATCGCAAAGCCGTCTATGAATATTACAAAGAGAATAATCTGCGACCTGCGCAGTTCATTACCGGCGAGCTGCAAATGTCGCGCGTCCTGCGTGCAGTCTATAGTGAGCGACAGTTGCAGGAAGTGATGGTTGATTTCTGGACGAACCACTTCAATGTGTTCGCCGGGAAAGGCGCCGACCGCTGGCTGCTAACTTCGTACGACCGCGACACGATCCGTCCGAACACGCTGGGAAAGTTCTACGATCTCTTGCTGGCTGACGCCAAAAGTCCGGCGATGCTTTTCTATCTCGACAATGTCCAAAGCGTCAGTCCCAGTGCGCAGCAACAACCAGCCGTGCGACCCTTGGTCCAAATTATGCGGGGCAGAAATCCGATCTCGATGTCGAACAACCCGCAGCAACAGCGGCCACAGCAGCAACAGCGACGCGGCATCAACGAAAATTACGCGCGCGAATTGATGGAGCTGCACACGCTTGGTGTCGATGGCGGCTATACACAAAAAGACGTGCAGGAGGTGGCGCGTTGCTTCACTGGTTGGACGATAGTCGCACCGCGCGGAGGCGGCATAGCGGCCAATGCGATCCTGAACGGTAGGATGACAGAGATGTTGCGCGAATCTGCGGGCACGTTTCGTTTTAATGCGCGAGTGCATGATGACGGCGAAAAGATTGTGCTTGGTCAAAGGATTCCCGCGGGCGGTGGCATGAGCGATGGTCTGGCCGTACTGAATATTTTGGCTCATCACCCATCAACAGCGCGCTTTATCGCCACGAAGTTGGTGCGGCATTTTGTCTCGGATGATCCGCCGCCGGCGCTGGTTGAGCGCGTATCCCAGACCTTCCTGAAAACTGACGGCGATATTCGCGAAGTTTTGAAAGCGATTTTCTTCTCGCCCGAGTTCAATTCCGCCGAGGCTTATCGAGCCAAGATCAAACGACCGTTTGAATTGGTGGTCAGTGCGGTGCGAACGCTCGGAGCGGATACGAATGGCGGACCGCAATTGCACCAATGGATGGCGCGCATGGGCCAGCCGCTCTATGGATTCCAGACACCGAACGGTTATTCGGATGTCGCAGAGAATTGGGTCAACACCGGAGCGCTGCTTGAACGAATGAATTTCGCGCTGGCGCTGGCTAGCAACCGCATTCCGGGTACGCGTGTGAATTTGTCGCGATTTGTGGATGAAACCACGAATAGCAAGTCGCTTGACAAGAACCAGGTCCTTAATCGATTTGTGGGGCTGATTGTCGGCGGTGAGATCTCTGCGCAAACACGCGAGACTCTCTTGAAGCAACTAAGCGACGAGATGGCCGTACCTCCAAAGGCCCCGCCTGCACAGACAGTAGCGAACAATGTTCCCGCGAATCCTTTTGAAACCGGATTCCAAACGGGTGTCGGGTTCGTGCAGCAGGGTGGAGGTGCGTCACCACGCCCGCAGCAGGTGGCCGGTGTCAATCCCGCGACTATTAATAATCCGATCGTGAGAATGGTGGGACTAATCCTTGGATCGCCGGAATTTCAACGGCAATAGGAAGAAACGGTCTTGGGACTTTGGTCTTTAGCTTTTGAACCGAAACCAAAGACCAAAGACCCAAGGCCAAAGACCAGGGCTTTGAGGGCAAAGATCATGAATAGAAGATACTTCATCAAATCTGGTGGCATCGCGCTCGCTTCATTCGGAGTGATGACCACCACACCAACCTTTCTTAAGCGTGCACTGGCGGAGACTGTTACCGGCGGCCGGCGCAAGACGCTGATTGCAATTTTTCAACGCGGCGCGGTGGATGGATTGAATGTGGTCGTCCCGTATGCCGAGCACTCGTACTATGACCTGCGCCCGAACATTGCGATACCGAAGCCCGATGGCGGCGCCGAATCAGCGCTCGCATTTCGACGCGCAGGACTATATGGAGTCGGCGACGCCGAGCGTGAAGTCTACCCAGGACGGCTGGCTCAACCGCTTTCTGCAAGTCAAAACTGATCCGCAAAAGTCTCTGTTCCGCGCCGTTTCAATGACGCAGACGACGCCGCGCGTAATGCAAGGAAAAGCGCCGACGCTGGCAATTTCCAACCTCGCGGATTTCAGCATTCGCGCCGGCCAAAGTTCGGCTGCGCTGCAAGGCGGCTTTGAAGCTATTTACGATCAGACATTGAACGACAGCTTGCATGGCACAGGCAAAGAAACGTTCGAAGCTATTAACTATCTGAAGCGGGTCAATCCTGCGCAGTACAAGCCGGAGAACGGCGCCACCTATCCGCCGACGCCTTTTGGCAATGCGTTATGGCAAATCGCGCAATTGATTAAGGCAGGCGTCGGTCTGGAAGTCGCGTTCACAGACGTCGGCGGTTGGGACACTCATGTCAATGAAGGCAATCAGCAAGGCCAACTCAGCAATTTACTACGACAATTCAGCTCGGCGATTGCCGCGTTGTATACAGACCTCGGCCAGCGAATGGATGATGTGATCGTATTGACAATGTCTGAGTTTGGCCGCACCGCCCGCGAGAACGGCAACCGGGGCACCGATCATGGGCACGCTAATGCAATGTTCGTGGTTGGCAACAGCGTACGCGGCGGCAGAGTCTATGGCGACTGGCCTGGACTGAAGAGCGACCAGTTATACGAAGGGCGCGACCTGGCGCTGACGACCGACTTTCGCGATGTGTTCGGCGAGATTGCCTACAAACATCTGGGCGCAACGAAGCTGCAGTCGGTGTTCCCCGGCTATGCGGCGAGCACTTCGAAGTTCCGCGGTGTAATTGGATAAAAGCATGAAAATCAGCCGCGGAAGAACGCGGATTACGCAGATACAACAGCGCGCTCGCTTGTGTCTGCGTTTTCTTTTTGCGTGGACTTA
>WNGK01000180.1_pt1 | contig 59047 bp, 51 predicted proteins | sample 5400601 | NCBI WGS metagenome assembly WNGK01 (sample SAMN13153376, study PRJNA577476) | soil metagenome | isolation source: 60 cm soil or saprolite under Garry oak tree replicate 1 | place: USA:California | collected 2016-06-15
GCGATTCTGCGCACGGTTGAGCGTAAGCATGGGAAAGCACGCCGGGTATGGATCTTCGATCGCGGTGTCGTGAGCGAGGAGAACCTGGTGGCGATCCGCAAGCGCGGCGGACAGTATCTGGTGGGCACAGCGCGCAGCAAGCTCAAGCAGTTCGAACAGGAATTGCTCAATGATGATTTCGAAAAGATCCGTCCGGAAGTAGAGGTTAAACAGATCCGCATTCCGGGTGGCGAAGAGACCTACATCCTGTGCCGCACGACGGGGCGGAAGGAAAAAGAGAAAGCCATCCGTAGCCGCTTTGTGGCCAAGATCGAAAAGGCACTGGGTGGGCTGGAGAAACGCATCGCGGAAGGCAAGCTGAAAGACCGCGACAAAATGCTTTTGCGCTTGGGCCGCATTCAAGCTTCTCATCCACAAGTGGCAGATCTCTATGAGATGGCGGTGAAGGATAGCAAAGAAGGGCCGCGCCTGGTCTGGCGGCAGAAGCCGGAGCAACAGCAATGGCTCGAAGCGCGAGAAGGAGCCTATCTCTTGCGTACCAATCTGACAGCCGACGGTGCTGCAGATCTATGGAAGAAATACATGCAACTGACGGAAGTAGAAGCAGCGTTTCGGTCGCTCAAGAGCGAATTAAAGATTCGACCGCTGTTCCATCAATTGGAACGACGGGTGAAAGCGCACGTGCTGGTGGCGTTTCTCGGCTACGCTCTGCTGGTGACTCTGAAGCACCTGCTAAAGCGGAGTGCTTCGGAGTATTCACCGGCTCAGGCACTGAAGCGACTCTCAGAACTGTATAGCGTCGACATCGTGCTACCGACGGTAGAAGGACGAGAGATCTGGTTGCGGAGGATTACTAAGCGGGAGGACGATCAAGAGAGACTGCTCCAGCAACTGAGAATGGAATTGCCGGAACGTTTGGAGCCGATTCAAATCCTGAAATGTAGTGCAGACTCGGCCATAGCCTGAATTGATTCTAAAAGAGTTAGCTGGACTTTACCCCGTTTGGTGACGAACATCGGCTAAGCTCGCAGACAGACTTTGCCGAAGTGCCGAGCCTCTTTCAAATAGTTGAGCGCTTCTCGCAGCTCCGAGAAACCAAACACGCGATCCACCACGGGACGCATGGCATGAAATGCAATCGCCTTGTTCATCGCTTCAAACATTTCCCGCGAGCCCACGTCCACCGCCTCGACGCGAGAAGATTTGCCCATGAACGGTACGAGGTCGACTTCCGCGGTCATTCCATTGAGCAGCCCCACGAAGGCCACGGTGTCCGAACCTCACAGCAGCAATGGCATTCTTCAGTTCTCCGGCTGTATCCACGACGTAGTCGGCTCCGGCGCCGTCCGTCAACTCCGCGATGGCATTCGGCCAGTCAGGCCTCGCCTTGTAGTCTATTCCTGCGTGGGCTCCCAGTGCCTTCGCTCGTGCGAGCTTTTGATCGCTGCTTGACGTGATGATTACGCGGGCTCCGCGCAATTGTGCAAACTGAAGTGCGAATATCGAAACGCCTCCAGTCCCCAGCACCACAACCGAATCGCCAGGCGTAATGTCCCCAAAGGATGACAGGGCGTTCCACGCGGTTACGCCCGCGCACGGCAGCGTGGCTGCCTCCTCGTCAGTCAAATGAGCCGGCACACGAACCACGCTCGCCTCATCAAAGACTGTGTATTCCGCGAGCACGCCATCCGCGGCTGCGCCGCCCAAAGCGTGCACCATCTTCTCGGCTGCAACCCTGCCTTCCAACCATTTCGGGTAGAAAATCGGAGAGACTCGGTCCCCAATCTTTATTCGAGATACGCCGGTTCCCGCCGCGACGACAATACCCACGCCGTCGGAGACGGGAACCCGCCCCAGAGGTGGCTTCCATCGGCCCACGCCGTTTACCACCAGAAGCTCGCGGTAGTTAATTGAAAACGCCTTCATCTTAAGCAGGACTTGCGCAGGCCCTGGCACGGGCTCGGGACGCTCCACGAGCTGCAAGGAGTCGGGGCCGAAGCTCTCGCGAATTTCGACGACTTTCACGGGGGCTCCCTCCAACACGCAAACTTCTTTTGACTACGTTGATTTCGATCGAACCTTGACAAGCCGCTACGCAACGAGAGCCTGGTCGAAGCGGACGCTTGCTGCCGAATTTCAAGTCACTTGTGCGCGAGGATCTTTTCTATTTGCTGCAGGTGATTGATGTCGTGCCCAGCAAACATGCGCACGATGTGTTCGATAGATTCGCGACCGCGTTCGGAATGCATTCCATAGTGCTTCCACTGTTCCGGCGTGAGCGTTTTAAGTAGCGCAATGTTCCATTCCCGGAGCACGCAAAAGTGCGCCACCGATTTCCGCGGATCGCGTCGGTCGTAATGTCCGCTTGTTACCCATTTATCCTGATCGTAAGCAACGATGGGTGCGCCCGGCGAGCCGAGGATGAACCGCAGGCGAAAGCCGCCGACGATTTCAGCGTCGGCCAGGTGTGCGAGGATCTCGCTCACCGACCATTTCTCCGGAGCGCGACGCCTACGTAATTTGGCAGTTGATACACCTTGGATGAGGCGATTGAGCTTCTTGGCGGTTGCCGCCTGCACGACAAGAGGCTGCTTGCCTTCCACGTAACCAAGAATGCGCTCTGTGTATTGCTGTGGTGTTTCCTTCATTTCGTCCTCCGCTCGCGACCATAGAGCATTGAAGTCCTCCGCTTAGCGCGCGGGCTCAGGCGTGACGTTAACCAACATGTTCGTCCGCAGATTCAGGGTCTCGACGGTCACCTTCGCGATCAAGCCGTTCACTTTGTCAGGCAGCGACTGATCAGCGCTCTCATCGAGAATGCCCGCCAGGCTCGCGCGTGGACGCAGGCAAACATAACGCGGAGTATTTCCGCCCACGACCAGTCGATACCAGAGCGTCTCGCCCTGCAGTTTTGATTGCTCGGCGGCGAGCGCCGCCTCGAATGCCTTGCCCGTGCCGTAGTTGAGCTCCACCGTTCCGTACTCGGCTCGAAGAGTCGGAGTTGGCACACCATTCCCACGCGAAAGCGCCGGCAGGAATTCGTAGACTCCGTTCCCCAGGAATTGGGAATGTGGCAGTACATTGATGAGATTGTCCCGCTCGTCTTCGGCCGGCGAGACCGGGTTGCTCAGCTCGGCGGCCGTATGTCCGAACGTTGCGTAGATGATCCACCGCTGCCGTTCAGTTGATGCCCAGACCGAATAGCTATACCACGCAAACGTATCCTTGGCCTGCCGATGCCACTCAAGGTGGCGGATGTACCCGGCCTCCCAGTCAACCGAATGACCGTCGAGTGCACGCATGACCGCGATGCGTGCGTAGGGACCGGGAGCCTGCGTGTATTGTGTTGTTTGAGAAATGAGAAGCGTCGGGAACAAAGTGCCGACGAAAAGTGCGGTGCCAACGATCCTGTACCAACGATGCTTCACGATCGTACCTCCTGTTAGGGCGACCTTTCGGTCCTCAATCCTCTGCACCCGTACAGGCAATCCTAGCGAAGCAAAACAGGCGATTTGCGACACAGATTCGTCGAAATCCGCCATCCCCGTTTGTTCAGCCTTGCTAAACGCTTCAAGCCAGCGGCATAGTGACTCAACGCATGGCTACCTACAAGAAATCTGGCGCGCCTCGCCACTCCTCGTCGAGCCGTCGGATCGTCGTCGTCGTGGTACCACCAGTTGATGAGCTCGATCTGGTCGGACCTCTCCAGGTGTTCAATTCAGTGAACCGCCTTGCGGGCAGGAAGATTTACGCGATTGAGGTCGTCACGAACGCAGAACGCCTGATCGTCGAGGGCGAGGGCGGGGTCTTGACCTTCATGGCCAAGGATCACTTCAACAAAGTCGAAGGCGCTTGCGACTCCGTGCTCCTGGTTTGCGGACTGGGCACTCGATCGGTACGCGACGCGGCGCTCTCTGCCTGGCTGAAGAAGATGGCGGCAGAAGTGCGCCGGCTGGGTGCTGTATGTGTCGGTGCTTTTCTGCTCGCTGAGGCGGGGCTGCTGAATGACCGCCGAGCGACTACGCATTGGAGATTCGGCCGCGAAATGGCCACGCGATATCCAAGTGTTCGCGTCCAGCACGATCCGCTCTGGGTCAAAGACGGAAACATCTACACCTCGGCTGGCATTTCCGCGGGCATCGACCTCGCGCTAGCGTGGGTGGAGGAAGATTGCGGCGCCGGTCTCGCGCATGAAGCGGCGCGCGAGCTGGTGTTGTTTCTCCGACGCCCGGGTGGACAGCCGCAAGTGAGCGTCTCACTCGCCTCACAGGCTTCGGAGATGATGTCGATTCGTGAGCTGCAGATCTGGATTGCTGAGCATCTCCAGACGAAACTGTCGGTAGAAGATCTTGCCGATCGGATGTCGATGAGCGTGCGGAACTTCGAGCGCGTTTTTACTCGAGAGGTGGGCACGACACCGTCGCAATATGTGCTTCAGACGCGCGTGGAGGCGGCGCGTCGTCAGCTCGAACGCATCGAGAAAGGGCTCAAGCAGGTGGCCTCGGCCGCTGGATTCGGGAACGTCGACGTGATGAGGCGCGCCTTCGTTCGGCTGTTGGGGATCACCCCGCGCCGTTATCGCGAGCTCGCGGATCATTCGACCGGCGAATGAAGGCGGAACGACTGGTGCGACTCGCGTCCTTCAGGCAGTTCTGCTTGCTTCGCAACTGTGTCTGGATTACCAGCAAACCTTCCATCATCCGGTTCGGAAGTCTCGTGCTCTTTTAAGGCGCCACCCGGAGCAGACCTTGGTGCCAGATGAATTTACGGTATAGTTGCGAGCGATCAGCGACTCTCGGATTTTGTGTACGGTAAGCCGATTACAGGCCAAGTGGCCGCAGGCTGTGGTGGGTCCAGCGTCGGCGTGGCCGAGCGACGCATGGTCACTGATAGTGCGAGATCGTCAATCTGGCGGCGCTCGCAATAATAGCTGCCCGCTTGGACGGAGCCTCACGAGAATCGCCAACAAAGACGACGATCGATATCTTGCGGCCATCCGGTGCAGTGAGTAGCCCAACGTCGTTTGTTGCGGCAGTTACCCCCTTCCATGTGCCGCTGGTTCCAGTCTTGTGACCAAGTTTCCAGCCCTTCGATACTCCAGCCTTCAATCGGTCGGGGAAAGTAACTGTCTGGCTCATTATCTCCAGAAGGTAAGTGGTTGAGGTCGGGGAAAGGAGTTTTCCATCGGCCAGGGCGTACAACAGAGACGCCATTCCTCTCGGAGTTGCCGTATCGCGCGGATCGGTCTGGTATTGGCGATAAGACGCGTCTCGAAGGTCTTGCGGGACGCCAGCGATAGCTGGTTCCAGGATCGCGGGATCCACGAACTCAGAACGCCATTCCAGGCCGACGATCTCGGTTTGCAAGTGCCTTTCGTCTCTGTCAAAACGAACGTCCGAGATCGCTCGCCGATCCAAAAAAGATTGCACCTCTTTTGGCCCGCCGAGTCTCCCGACCAGAATATCTGCCGCTGCGCTATCACTGTCTACGATTGCGCGACGCACCAAGTCACCAACCGTCGTGCGGTACCCTTGGTCTTTAACAAGCTTGGCTATGGGCTGAACGTATAGGCTGAGGTCTTCCTTGCGGACTACGATTTCCTCGTCGAGATGCCAGCCGCGATGGTCCACTGCATCCATTACCGCGAGGCCTACCAGCAGTTTCATGACACTTTGCAGGCTAAACCGCTGGTCTCCGTTCACGCAGGCCAGAACGGCTTCGTCCCGCGCACATACGCCTACGCGGCCATCAAAACCGCGCATCAAGGTTCGAAATTCTATTTGAAGTTTGTCTTTCTGTAGTGGGGCCGCAACAGTCGGGTCCGGGTGTCCGCCCATGACACAAGTAATGGCTGCAGAAATCAGAACTCGATTCTTCATAAGATGCAATCAGGCTACAACTTTAAGGCATCCATCTTGGGATTCTCGTACACGTCATCCTCTGCGGGATACCGAAGTTCTTTTTCAAACTTCCCCGACTCCTTTAGTGGACAGCGCCGTGAGCAAGAAGATAATCAATGATGTCTTGCGATGCTTTGCTCGTTTCCGGGGAGCCATGCCAGTATTCTTTCCTGAATCGTTCAGCGATGGCCAGAGCGGTCTCGCCTTGGCTGTTCCGGATGTGGACGTCCGCTCCAGCATTGACAAGGAACTTTACTGTCGAAGGGATAGTCTGAGAGGCGGCGTTCATAAGCATGGTGCGGCCTCCGGTGCTCAGGGCATTGATATCGGCACCTTTTTCGAGAAATAACTTCACCATTTCCGGGGTGCGAAGACCTGCGTTTATGGCAGGATTCTCGCTGCCATAAGACTCCTCGATTTTCCAGTCGGCCCCGGCGTCGAGCAATGCCCGCGCAGCCACGACACGTCCATTCCGGACCGCGTACATCAGGAAGTGCTCGTTGTCGCTATCGAGTCCATTGGGGTCCACGCCGTTGCTGGTCAGAACGCGGATAATCTCAGCCGCATTCCAATAGATGGCGTTCTGCATGAATTCTGGCATGTGTTCGGAAACGCGCCAGCCGTGGGCGATCTGGAGACGCAATTCGTCAGGATCATAAAAGACCCAGCGCCAAACGCTGGTGGCCGATTCGACCTCGGCCATCAGCTGGTCCACGATCGGCGGCGCATCACAGGTGCCCACCGACTGCTCGCGGTCGTCGAGCCGAATGCGCAGCCTGCCCTCAGAACGATCCACGCCCAGACACGGCTGGTTGTCATACGAGCTGGGCAAATCGAAAAAATTGGACGCGCGGACATGTTCGATGAGTTGCGCAACAGCGTCTCTGGAGATGCGGACGTGTCGTTTCCCTTTCCAATGGACCTCCTTATATCCGTGATAGGTAACGCGGCCGCTACCGATGATGCTCACCGTATAAGCAGGACTTGGAAAGAAGCCAGTCCTACTTGTCACTTCGATTTCAAAAGAGGAAAAGGCTTTGTGATCGCCAGCGGCAAATGTGTTGAGAGGGAAACTGAAAACGGCGCACAGTACAAATATAAACAACTGCGCCCCGGAGAGCAGGCCGAAAGCCGCATGCGTCGAAGTGAACGCCATCTAAAGAAATTGTGCACCGTAGGAAAGCAGCGACGAAATTTTTTGCGCGCATCTGTAAGCATGCAGTAAATGAGGGCAATTGATCGTGGACGCCTTTCGGGGGCTAAGTGCTGATTGACGCAAGGATCAAGAAGAGCTGAGCGAACACGAGGCTATGATGCTGTTCTTCTATGACTCCCAAGGCGTTTCGCGAACTCAAGACGAAGGGGAAGATGCCACGCAGTTTGGAGCTAAACATCTTGAAGTGATGCCGCAGCATTTTCAACGATTCCTACTTCTCGCTCAGTTAGCCCATAAAGTGTGTAGATAATCTGGTCGATCTGGTTGTCAGTAGCGACGATTTGACGCTTAAGCTTCTCCGATTCACGTTCGCTCTGAGTGCTTGAAAGTTTCGCCTGCAAGGCGAGCATTTGCTTAACTTCAGTCGAAAGTTCCTTTGCTTCCTTTGCGTTCTTTACCGTTACAACCGGTATGGGGAGCGCTCGAGTTTCCTTTAGCACAATCTTAGGAAAATCGTCTCTCTGTGCGATGTTCGAACGAAGGAGAAAATACCAAGACAGTAAGCGGCTATTCAAACAGCCCAACAAATACTCGAGGTCCGGCCCGCCATCAGATCGAAGGATGCTCTGCATGGACTTGTTTGTCACGAAATCTTCTTGGGCTTTTACTGCCTGCAAGCGAAATTGTCTGCTGATCAACTCGCGGAGTAGAAGGCGCGGTCCTACGAAGTAACGCTCCGGTTTCGGTTCTGCCAAAGTGTCATCAAATCGGATGTACCGATGAGATCCTCTCTCAAGCGTATAGCGGCGCACGGTACCGTCGAACGCCGGGCGGCTGGTTGCCCAACGATTCTTGTCTGTCAGATTGAACGGCGTAACGCCGCGTTGTACATCAGCACACTCGCCAAGTGGCTGGACGCCTCCCGTGGAGATCTTGTGCATCAGGCTCGTCGTCTGGGTATCAGCGTAGGTAAGGAACTCATCCCCACCCACAGCAAACCATTGAGAAATGTCCGCTTCAGATGGACTTTCGTAGAATTCGGCAACGGCTCGAATCTTATGACGCTTAGGAAATGTGCGAATTGCGACTTCGCATTTCTCTTCGCGCGGCCATGCGGTAGGAACCTTCCGCTTGCGAGCGACGAAAACCGTGGTATCTACCCAAGCATCACGGAAAATGTCATATGGCAGGTTGACGAAAGCTCTTGGGTCTGTGTGCGTTGCAATAAATCTTCGCAGCTTGCTGAATTTTGGACCGCTGTACCAACCGGTAGGGACGATCATGGACACCAGCCCGAGAGGCTTGGTCTTGCGCGTTGCTTGCTCCATAAACAATCCGTAGGTGTCCAAGTCTTTTGTCGTTGCGGTGAATGCTTTGCTGAGATAGGCAGCCTGCTCTTCGGTCAACGATGCGCCGTAGGGTGGGTTACCGAGTACAACATCGAAACCGCCTGATTTCATCGCCTGCGGCAGTTCACTTTGCCAGTCAAAAATATCTAGCTGAAGATCATCGTCAGCACCCAACAGAGACATCTGTCCCTGGATCTGAGGCACACGGGAGCCGATGAGAGAGTTTCCGGGTTTTATGTTGGCTGAAAGATCTGGCAGAAACGTCTCTCGAGGGAACAATCCCTGCTGCTGTCCCAGAGTTGTTCGCGTTTCCCCTTCCAATACTTTCAGGTAAAGCGAAAGCATTGTGACTTCGACCGCCTGATCGTCCAAGTCAAGCCCGAAAACGTTATTTAGCATGATCTGACGCTTCACATGAGTCGTAAGGTGAAGGCTGCCCTGCGTGTCTTTGTAGCAGAAGTCGCGATGTTGTTGTTTCGGGTTCTGTGTGAACCACCGGAGATGGTATTGGCAGATATTCTCGAATACCCGGATGAGAAAGCTTCCAGACCCGCAGGCGGGGTCAAGAAATCTCAGAGTTGCAATTTCTTTTGGGCTTTTGCCCTTAAGCACTTCCCCAATCGTCTGTTCGACAATGTACTCCACCACGTACGATGGCGTGTAATAGATACCGCCAGCGTTCCGAACTTCGGGCTTCAACTCAACTCTGACGTTCCTGTTCTTCACTACGCGAACGACTTTTCCTATGAACTGTTCGTACACGGAACCGAGAATCTCGACCGGCAGCGTGCTAAAGAGGTAGGGAGAATCTTCACTCGACAAATCACGAATGAACCCAACCAGGAACTCATCCGAGACATGGAGCTTTTCGGACGGATGTCCCTTTCGAAATAAAGCTCCGTTGAAGCTGTGGTCAAGAACGCTGAAGTGACTCACAAGCCGTGAGTAGAGGCTTGGACGAGCAACCTGGATCTGCTCCCATTCTCCCAGGATTAGCTCTAAAGAGCGGCCGGTGTCGATGTCTCGGTCTTCACAAATGCGAACGAACAAGATCCTATCGAGGATTCGCTGTACGCATTCGTTCAGCAGTTCGTCGGTCCATTTTGTTTTCCGGTTCGAGCGTACAAGGTCTCTTGCAAGGTCCGCACGTCGGTCGTCAATGTAGGCCAGAAAGTCCGCGTCAACCGTGCGCACTCGTTCTGGTGCGATTAACCAGCCTTGCCGTGCTCTGTCTCTGATGACGCGCTTTGGCAAGCTGGCAACGAACCTGTCTAGAGAACCAGCCGCGACGTTTTCACGCGCAAACAAATCCCAAAGTTCTTGGGCCTTTTCAACGAACTCTAAGTAATTCCATTGTGTACATACGTCCCACGGAGCGGCTTGGTCAGGTTTTCCACCAACGACGAAGACCTTTAACGTCTCGAAGTTTGTCAAAGCGGCGATTAATAGTTTGAGGTTGAAAGCGTAGCGTTGCGCCTGATAGGCGTCTTTATCAGAAAGAGCTTCACGGGGTTTCTTGGCTTCACAAACGAATCTGTCTATTCCGTCGGTACGAAACCGATAGTCTGCCCGTTTCTTCTTGCCTGCGATGTTTACTCGGCTTTCGATTTGCACTTCTCTGAGAGGCTGGGTTTCACCCTTCAGATTTTCAACGTCCCAGCCAAGTGCACGCCAAAATGGAATAAGGTAGTCGTTGCGAAGCGCTGATTCGTCATAAGCTTCGCTCTTGAAATGCGACAGGTTTTTGCGAAACGCGCTTGTTAGGCGATCCAATTCGCTTTTGAAATTCTGATTAGCTGATGCCGAAGCCATGCGCACATTTAATTTGCTGTACGACTGCAAGTCAAGTTCAACCAGTGCGAAATTGCTTCGACTGGAGGCACAATCTGAGAAATGGCTACACGAAAAGCTGTGGGTGTCTGCGCGCATAGGGAAAAACCGGTCGCCACTTATGCGAAACCCATAATCGTTCCAGGGACTTCGACTAATGATCTTCCTGCAAGCGACCGGAGGCTCTCTGAGCATATTGCAAAGCAGTCTGAGTCTCGTGCAATTCCTTCAGACGGACCTCAAGCTCGGCCGCATAAATTTCAGCGCGCTCATGAACTCTCGCGTTTTGAATGGCAACGGCGGCGGGCACCGCTAGTGACTTGGCAAGACGAAGATGTTCTGCCGTGAAAACGTATCGGGAGTTCGATCCAAGCGATAGAATTCCTAGAACGCGACCGCCTGCCACTAGGGGGACGCCCAACCAGGACTGAAGCTGGTCTACAGGCGCAGCATCGCGCCACTCAGATTCCTTAGCGACATCTGCCAGCAGCATCGCCCTCTTTTCGAACAGGACGCGCTCAAGGAACACGTTTTCCGAAGCTCTCAGCGTTAGCCCAATTCGCTTTGGCATGATGCGAGGCGCTTCACGGGCGACCATGAGCTCGAATTCATCTTCCACGAATAGGACTGTTGCCCTGTCGAATGGAACCAGTTCGGAAATACACCGCAAGAGTGTGTCGAGCACCGAATCCATTGCCAAATTCTGACTTAAAGCAAGAGTCGATCTGCGAAGCGCTTCCGCTTCAGCCCTTGCAGCTTCTACCGCATCGAGTTGTTCGACAATTTTCATCTCTGCTTGTTTGCGCGAAGTTATGTCCTGTGCTGTCCCGACGAGCCAGCGAGTTTCGCCATGCGCGGGGACTGGGACACCTTTCGCCCAGGCCCAGCGAACTTCACCGTCGGCGCGAATGAAACGAAACTCCTCATCAAGTGTGCCGGAACTTGCAAGATCCTGAATTCTGGAAAGGATGCGAATCCGATCCTCGGGGTGGATTAGTTCCTGGTATGCGGAAGGACTGTCCCGAAGAGCCTCGAGGCTGCGACCCGTGATGGTAGTGTAGGCGGGATTAACGTAAGTGATCTCCTGCGTGCGGGCATCCATTCTCCAGAAGACTTCGGCGATGTTGTTGGCCATCTCTTGGAAGCGTTCTTCACTTTCTCGAAGCGACAGTTCCGCATGCGTACGCTCTGTCACATCGCAGATGACCAAGACGTGTCGGCCCGGTAGATAGTTGGCGGTTGCAGTAAAGTCTACAAACAGATTCGTTCCATCTCCTGCGAGCAGGCGTGCGCGACCTCGATGGTTCTTGTTCTGAAGGAAGGAGTTCCATCCTTTGACAAACGCAGACGAATCGACAAAAAAGGGACCAATGTTTTGGCCGATCATCTCATTCGGAGAAAATCGCAAGATAGACGTGGCGGCAGGGTTGGCATCCAAACAAGTTCCCGCATTATCGACGATCAATATTCCGTCGAGCACATTCTGGAAGATAGACGAGAATTCACAATCTGTGGCCCGAAAAGCTTGGTCTGCTTCTCGATGTTCTCTCCGGAGATGCCAGAGTGAATAGATATTTAGGAATACCGCAAAGCTCAAGGCAACAAGAAGCGAAGGAACCAGACTCGCAGCAAAGATGGTGTGGTAGTTGTATGCAAAAAGGGAGACACAAAGAAGTCCGACGGAAACCCCGAGCGTGGCTATGGAGCACCAACGAAGCCACGAGTGGAACGAATGTCGGAAGATCCCCGGACGCTCTGAAAGAGTAAACAGATTCACGCGAGACTCCGCCAAGACTGGCAATCCTGGGCGTTCAAAACGTATCACCGAATAAATGCATGTCCGTATTTTGGTTCTACGGTGTCCTTTATTAAGGACAAGATTTGGGTTTCTGTTTTGCTTCGGGCGATTCGGTTATCTCTAATGGTTAAAAGGACTTGAGGGCACAGCGATATCGTGAAGCGGTCTATCGTGGAATTAGGAGTACGATTTATGTCGGTTTTCTTTTTCGCGGCCTGTAATTGGGGTCGAAAGTAAAGAGGTACGCCACCGGTTTTCCAAGTCCACGGGCCATCCGTTCAAGCTTTTTGAACGAGGGTGCGTTCCTTCCACGTTCAATTAGGCTCAGAAAGTCGACGGAGATACCAACAAGCTCCGCGAAGTCCTCTTGCGTCTTGTCGGCTTCGTCGCGAATCTGGCGAACTCGGATTCCGAATTGTTTCTTTAAATTAACCAATTCTTACGTTGCACCGCCAAAAATTTTGTCGTAATCTCGTTACGAGTACCACCGAACGAGATTACGGGTTGTGTGCGGTGGTTTTGGACGGGTCGGCGAGTTAGAAGAGCTGTGAGATTGCCGCGGCGAGAATCAATACCGTTTGCCTCACTGAATTATGTTTATTCGGGCAGCGAAGGATCCAAAGTGGACTCAAAATCGAAAAGAACAAAGACTGGTATTTTGAGTTGCGCAGAAAAGGCGTCAAGATTTTCGAATGAAGGCGCGTTGATTCCTCGCTCTATTAGACTCAAGAAATCTACGGATATGCCAAGAAGTTCGGCGAATTGCTCTTGGCTCAATTTTCTAGCCAGCCTAATCATCCTAAGGCGTTGGCCAAATTTTTCGCGCAGGCTCGGCACTTAGTTCTCCGACTAGGTGCCGAGTCTTGCGTAGAGGTTTATCCAAGACCACCGAATGAGATTACGTGCAGGGCAAATCGTTCGCTCTGAGAAAACCACCGCTGGAGACGCAATTCGGTTTTGCTTGAAATTCGACTAACACCGTGAGCTCGGCTACTACATCACGCTTTCCTGCATTGCCACTCAGTAAGTCAAAACTGAGCGGCGGGGAGGCAGTGTCAGCCAATTCTGGACAGTCAGTTGAAGTTTCGGACGAAGCTTTGATTGCACTCCTTCAAACAGGCGACCGTGACGCTCTGGCTTTGCTCTTCCGTCGCTACGCTCATCCAGTCAGAAATGTCGGTCAAAGAATTCTCCGGGACAGGGCTGAGGCGGACGATCTTGTGCAAGAGGTATTTCTGTACATCCACCGCAAAAGCGCGTTATTCGATAGCTTAAAAGGGTCCGCGCGCTCGTGGATCGTTCAGGTGGCCTATACCCAAGCCCTTTTGCGCCGGAGGCAACTGAAGTCCCACGGATTCTATTTGTCCGGAATCACAGACAGGGCCGCTGAATGTCGCCAACCTGGCGATAGAGGAGCAGACTACGACCGTACGGTCGAAGGGCTCTTCGGCAGGAACGGATGGAAAAAGATCGTGGAGGGCTTGACCGAGGATCAGAGAGAGACATTCCGGTTGCACTTCTTTGAGGGTTACACGTTCACGGAGATTGCTGAGAAGCTGGGCCAGTCCTACGCTAACGTCAGGAATCATCATTACAGAGGCCTTGAAAAGCTTCGCAATCACCTAGCTGAAGAGGAATTGAAAAGGCGATAGTGCGTGTGTTACAAGCTGGAATTCGATGAGAAGTCGAGGCATTTGACTGATGGGTCTGCATGAGGACTTCCTTGAGTTGTGCGCCGCCGCGACTGCTGGCGAACTAAACGTCGAGGAACAAGCGAGGCTGGATGCCCATCTAGCTGTGTGCCCGGAGTGTCGCCGCGCCAGGAGTGAATACGAAGCTGCAGCGGTAAAAGGGGCGGCCGCGCTCGCTGAAGATCTGGGCCCAAAGGATCAGGAGGGGGTCGATAATTTGTGGTCCGTGGAAAAGGCGCAGGAATCGTTCTTCAGGCGGTTGGACAAAGAACAGGAGGATAGCCCATCCAATCGAGTCAGATGCGATCGGTCCGATAAAGCGAAGACCGGACAGCGTTTCACCTACCGTCCTTCACAAATCCGGTGGCGGGAGATCTGGATGCCCTTCGCAGCCGCCATCCTTCTGGCACTGGCGCTCGGCATCGCGGCGTACAGAACAGGGGTAAAGCGCGGCACCGATGCGGCACGAACACTCCAGCCGCCTGCCAAAGAGTCCGCCAGTTCTCTTGAAGAACAAGCCAGCGATGCGGGCTATGAGCGTGCGCAATGGATAGCAAAGCTCGCGGAGAATTCCAAGGTCATCGATGACTTGAAGCATCAACTGTCCGAACAAGCTAAAGTCGTCAAATCCTTGAAATCGACGGAGCCTGCTCCAGCACGCTCTTCGGCAAGCGGCCAACAAAGCGTGCAAGCTGTGAGCGGCGCCGGTGCTAAGCGAGACGAAGAGCTTGCGGCTGCACAAACAAAACTAACTGAACTTCAAAAGACAGTTGAAGCAGCCACAGCAAAGCGTGATGAAAATGCGCGTCAGGCTGCTCTTTTGGAGGCGAGAGTCAGCGAGTTGACGCAGCTTGTGAGGGACCGCGAGCAGGCACTCGACCAAAGGGATGCGGAAGTCGCAAGGGGGCAAGAGCTGCTCGAACACGACCGCGACATTCGTGAGCTGATGGGCGCTCGCGACCTTTATATGGCAGATGTTCACGATGTTTCAAAAACGGGCACGGACAAGACCTACGGCCGCGTGTTCTACACAAAAGGGAAGTCGTTGATCTTTTATGCTTTCGATCTGGATGCACAACCGGGTTTTCAAAATGCGAAGTCATTTCAAGCCTGGGGCCGCAAGGGACCGGACAAGCAGCAAGCTCTCAGTCTTGGCATCTTCTATGAGGACAACGTCAGCAAGAAGCGCTGGGTTTTGAAAGCCAACGATCCGAAGACTCTGGAAGACATTGACGCCGTTTTTGTGACGGTCGAACCAAACGGCGGAAGCCACCATCCGAGCGGCAAGCAATTATTGTTCGCCTACCTACGCGTGAGTCCGAATCATCCCTGATATTAGAAATAGTCTCTTTCGAATTGTCCTGAATTCCGGACAAAGAACGATTGAGACAAAAATAGGCGTCATTCGCATAGACCTTGTTAGTGAGGAGAGAAATCCCTCACTCCGGGGGTTCCTTTGCGACTGCGTAGCATCCTTTATTGTTCGTTTCTTTTTTTCCTGACAGTTCATTCATCCGCTGCGCAGTCACCCACGGGAACGATCAGCGGAATCGTGACGGATCCGACGGGCGGGACCATCGCCAGTGCTGAAGTGATCGTCGTGAATGACGCGACCCGCGTGCAGTTTTCCGGGAAGACGAACGACGAAGGAATCTATGTAGTGCCGAATCTTCCGCCAGGCAACTATCGAATTCAGGTGGCCAAGTTCGGTTTCAAAACAATCATCAAGCCCGACATAGTCCTCAACGTGCAGGACGCGCTCGCGATCAATTTCGCTTTACCTCTTGGGGCGATCTCCGAAATTGTCACGATTCAGGGCGGCGCCCCTCTCGTCAATACGGAATCTGCCGCGGTGAGTACCGTGATCGACCGGCAGTTTGTCGAAAACCTGCCTTTGAACGGACGAAGCTTCAATACTCTTCTCCAATTAACGCCTGGTGTTGTGATCGCGCCAACGTCCGGTGCCGCCGCGACAGGGCAGTTCAGCATTGCGGGCCAACGAACGGATGCCAACAATTTCACCGTTGATGGAGTTTCTGCAAACTTTGGAATCACCCCGGCTTTAACGGCCGGGCAATCGGGAACCGGCTCATCTCAGGCGTTCAGCGCTTTGGGCGGAACGAGCAGTCTCGTTTCCGTGGAGGCGCTGCAAGAATTTCGAATCATCACGTCGTCCTTTGCCCCGGAGTTTGGCAGGTCACCGGGAGGTCAAGTCGTTCTGACAACGCGTTCTGGAACGAATGATCTTCACGGAGGTGCGTACGAGTATTTCCGAAACGATGTGCTGGACGCGAACGACTGGTTTGCAAACGCGGCCGGCCAACCTCGCGCAGCGGAAAGGCACAACGATTTCGGGGCTTTCGTCGGTGGTCCTGTTTGGAAGGACAAGACGTTTTTTTTCTTATCTTACGAAGGGGCGAGGCTGCGACTGCCACAGACCTCCGTGTTTGACGTGCCGTCGAGCTCGATCCGTGCTACGTCGCCTGCATCCCTGGCGCCGTTGCTCAATTCCTATCCGATGCCGACTGGGCCGGTCTCTGCAGATGGATACACCGCTCAGTTCACAGGCGTGTACTCGAATGGAGCGACGCTGGATGCCGGGAGCATCCGTGTCGACCACAAATTTGGAGACCGATTTTCTGTATTTGGCAGGTACAACGAGGCGCCATCGGCGACGGTAAACCGCGTTTTCGGCTTGACGACTTTGGAAGCGACGACGGCCGATACGCGAACGTTGACGATCGGCCTGAACATGACGCTCAGTAATACTCTCGCGAATTCGCTGCGCGGGAATTATTCCAGGCAGAATTCCACGGTGACAGATGTTCTTGATTCATTCGCCGGAGCGACGCCGCTCGATCCAAGTTTCTTCCTCGAAAATGTGCCCAGCAAGGGAAGTCTGGTGGAATATCAGACTGGCGACACTAATTTTTTGTCGTCAGGGTCCCTCGCGTCGGGAAGGACTCGACAGCTCAACTTTGCAGATGATCTCGATGTTATAGCCGGAAGTCACGCTCTGAAATTTGGGATCGACTATCGCGCGTTGTTTCTAGATGCTGCGCCCGCGTTGCAATCATTCTTCTTCAGTGCCGACAGCGTGCAAAGTCTTGTTTCGACCGGCCAGGGGTTCCTATCCGTTACGAGCTTCAAGAACGCAAAGCTCCTGACGCAGGCTCTCTCGCTGTATGCGCAAGACACGTGGAAAGCGACTCCTCGGTTCACAGTCACTTACGGGTTGCGCTGGGAATGGAATCCTCCTCCGACGGGCCGTGGGGCGACGACTCTTGCCTCCTGGGAGAACGTGTCCGATCCGGAAACTCTTACTCTTGCCCCAACGGGTACGCCTCTTTGGAAAACTACATCCGGCAATTTTGCTCCCCGCATCGGCGCTGCATATGCTTTAACGACGCACCGAGATCTGGTCCTGCGGGCGAGTTGGGGGATTTTCTATGATCTCGGCCTCGGGCAGGTGGCAACACTCGCCACACAGTTTCCGAACGGCGCGACGCTTACGACCGAAAATGTGACCGTTCCGATCAGCGACGCAAGTCCATACCTCCCAAGCTTTTCACTACAGGCACCGTTTCCTGGGGCTTATGGCTTTTCACCCAGCATGAAACTCCCCAGGTCTTACCAGTGGAACGTAGCTTTGGAAAAATCCTTAAATTCCAATCAGGCGCTGACGATAACGTACGTCGGACAGGCGGGACGAGACCTCCTCAGAAACACAGGTTACTTCCAGCCCAATCCCAATTTTTCGTCTTTCTTTTATCTGACGACGAACGATGCGTTCTCCAATTACGAAGCCTTGCAGGTTCAGTATCGGAAGGTGCTCACGTCAGGGTTTCAGGCGCTCGTAAACTATACGTACTCTCACACTCTGGACAACTCCTCCAACGACGTGGTCAGCGGCGCAAATGCCATTTCAGCTGTGAACGACTATGCCTCTTCGGATTTCGACGTCCGTCACAGCTTCGCGGCCGCGCTGCACTATGAGCTTCCCTCTATTGCGAAGTCGCGGGCAGGATCTGTATTGGCGAACGATTGGTCGATCGACCTGGTTGGTTTCGCGAGAAGCGGCTTTCCCTTTAACGCGCGCATATTTGTGGTATCGCCCGTACTCGGCTTCACGTACATCCGGCCGGACTTGGTTTCGGGTCAAGCGAAATGGATTCCGAATGCCGATGCAGGAGGAGGGCAGACTCTCAATCCCGCAGCCTTCGTAAAGCCGCCAGCTGGACAGCAGGGGAACGAAGGGCGAAATGACATTCCGGGTTTTGGATTGACGCAGTTCGATTTCTCGCTGGCAAAGAAGTTCGCTCTTTCGGAGCGCCTCCATCTCCAATTTCGGGCGGATGCTTTCAACATTCTGAATCATCCAAACTTCACGAATCCACAGGCGCTGGTTTTCTTTGGGCCTTCACAACAACGGTCGACGAAGATGCTGAATCAGGGACTGGGCGGACTGAACCCGCTGTTTCAAGAGGGTGGGCCGCGGTCCCTCCAGCTCTCCCTGAGACTGACTTTCTAGCAGCAGCCGCAACGCAACTTGAAGAAGAAAGCGAAGCAAATGCTTTCAAAGTACTACGTGTGTCTACATTCGAAGCGATCGGTCGTCAGTGCCCTGGCTTGGCTGCTCTGCGGTTTTCTATTGATTGCTTCTGGCCCAGTGGCGGATGGCGAACAACGGCAGAATCACAAACGTCATCCGACCGAAGAAGATGCGATCCGCATGGTTCGCATCGCGGGACGCGGCGCAATGAACAGCTACGCCGGTGCTTTGACAGAGGACTTTGCCTATTTCTCGCCAGATCGAAAGCAGTTCGTGATCGTTGTGAAGAAAGGAAATCTCGAAACGAACACGAACGACTACTCGCTGTTGTTGTTCAGAGCCAGCGAAGCGTTCGACTCACCAAAACCGAAAGTCCTGGCTTCGATGTCTTCATCATCCAATCGGGAGGCTCTCACCGACGTCGTTTGGTTGTCGGACAACGACTCGGTGCTGTTTCTTGGGGAGAATCCAGGCGAAAAAACCGAGCTTTACTCGGTCAGCAGCAGGTCCGGGACGCTGCGCAAGCTCAGCAATCACCCGACAAACCTCATTGAGTTTTCTTGCGATGCCCGAGGAGAAACAATCGTCTACGCGGCGGAAAAGCCGGCGGAACCAGTGGTGACAGACAAGAGCTTGCGGGAGGGCGTAACGGTTGCTAACGAAGACATGTCCGACTTGCTTCTGGGCCGACGGACGGACGAGAACCGTGACCTGTTTGTTCTGAACACGAAAACCGGCAATTCTCGTCCGCTGCCTCTTGCGCCAGAACTGCATGGAGAACTGTACGGAGATTATCTCGATTTCTCGCTCTCGCCCGATGGAGGCCAACTTGCTGTCAGGCTGAATCTCCTAGAAGTGTCTGAGGACTGGCATGAATATCGCGAGCCCTTGCTCACAAGAGTCGTCAACAGGGAACTGCCGAAAGGATCTCTCTTGTGGGTATTTCGCTATGCGGTAATCGACACCGCATCCGGGAAGGGCCGGGTTCTTCTGGACGCTCCAGTCAGTTACCACGGGTCCGAAGTCGTCTGGCTCGAAGGCGCGCACTCCGTAATTCTGACCGGTGTATTCTTGCCTCTTGAAGCAGCCCGCGGAAACGCTGAACGCCTCGCCAAGCCTTGCGTGGTTGAGATTGATCTCGAAAGCTTGAAGTACACGAAATTCAGCGACGAAGATCTTCGGTACCTTCGAGCGGATCGCGAAAGAGGCCTGCTCGCATTCGACACCCGGCAGCGTGCGTCATCTCCCGCTGGGCCTGAACCTCGGTATTTTCGACGAGGTGAAACGCAGTGGGTTGCCACAAATGCTCATGACGTTCGCACGCCGGTCCTCGTGGTCACTGCTCAGCAGGACTTAAACACCCCTCCCAAGGTTGTGGTTTTCGAATCTCAAACAGGACGCAAAGCAGTCCTGTTTAATCCAAACCCGCAATTCGAGGACATTGAATTTGGGAAGGTCGAGGAAATCCGGTTTACGGGAGCCATGCACAAAGAAGTGCATGCGGGCTTGTACTTTCCTGCCGGCTATGTCCCAGGAAGGAAATATCCTCTCGTGGTTCAGACCCACGGGTTCGATCCGAAGAGTTTTTGGATTGACGGTTCATTTACGACGGCGTTTGCAGCGCAAGCTTTGGCGAGTCGAGGATTTCTTGTGCTTCAGGTTCCCGACGTGCATGACTGGGACGAAACTCCTGCCGAAGCACCCAACATGGCGGAGACTCTCGAGCGCGCGACGGAATACGTGGACCGTCTCGGATGCTTAGATCGCGATCACTTGGGCATCATCGGCTTCAGCAGGACAGGTCTCTACGCGCATTATTTGTTGGCGCATTCGAAGCTGCGTTTCGAGGCGGCAGTCGTCGCAGATGGGTCAGATGGCGGATATTCACAATATCTTCAGTTTTTGAATGCACACCAGTTCACGGCGTCCGACTCGGAACTCATAAACGGTGGAATGCCATTTGGCAGCGGGCTGCTGTACTGGTTGCGGGGCTCGCCCGAATTTTTCCTGGACAGGGTGAAGACGCCGCTGATGTTGCAGGTCAACACTCCGGACAACCTGCCTTCCATTTGGGCTCCCTTTGTCGGACTCAGGCGTCTAGGCAAGCCAGTGGAGTTACTCTACTTTCCGGCCGGGACGCACATCATGGAAAAGCCATGGGATCGGTTGGTTTCTCAGGGCGGCGCAGTGGATTGGCTCGCTTTCTGGTTGAAAGGGGAAGAGGACGTTGATCCCTCCAAGGCGGAGAAGTACAGGAGATGGCAACAACTGCGCGCCTTGGCAAGAGACAACAACGGCGCGACGGTTCAGTCGGACCAAAAGCGGCCTTGAAACTTCACGTTGAGGCGGCCAAGATGGCACCACGCTTGAGCCCTGAGCTGGCTCTACTTTATGACCAGGCCAAAGCGAAAGGGAACGCCAATCGCGCCACGCTGGCGGTGGCACGCAAGCTGGTGGCGTCCTTGATGGCTATCGATCGCCGCCCGAAGAATTTCCTTGTTGTGGAGAAGGCGATTAAATTCATCCTGGGAATCTTTGAAACCACCTATCCGACCTTCCGCAGTTTTGAATGAACTAAAGATTTTTTGAGCACACTCACTCTTCGGGCAGCGGAGCAAGTGCTTTTCTTTGTGTTGGGATGTTGCTGAGCTCGGCTATTTTCGCGCGAAATGCGCGTGTAGTGACGACCAAGCCTCTTGATTTTATCTGGTCGATTCGTAGCATCGCGGTATGTATCTGCGACGTTGCTATCGACGCAAGGATGGCAAACGTCACGCCTATTGGGCATTGGTCGAGAGCTACCGAACCAATCGAGGTCCCCGGCAGCGCGTTGTCGCGTGGTTGGGAGTGATGGACGAGCGGGGCCGTTTGGGAGTGAAACGCTGCGCCGAGAAGAACACCGGTTATCAAACCGATTTTTTCACCAAGACGGAACCCGAATGGGTGGAAGTCGATGTGAAGCGTGTGCGCGTGGAACGCAGCCGGAAATTCGGCGGTCCTTGGCTAGGAAGAGAATTGCTGCGCCGGTTGGAACTGGATCGTTTCCTGGAAGCGACGCTACCGAACGGCCGCGAGGAGATTCCCTGGTCGGCGATGGCCATGATTTTGATTCTCGGTCGGCTGTGTGAACCTTCTAGCGAACTGCATCTAGCCGAGCACCTCTACGAGGCCAGCGCGATGTCGGATCTGCTGGGTGTGCCGGAGGAGAAGGTAAACGAAGATCGCCTGTATCGAGCGCTGGACACCCTGCTGCCACACAAGAAAGCGCTCGAGAAACTCCTGAAGGAGAGGCTTGGCGAACTGTTCCATCTGGACTACGACCTGTTGCTCTACGACATCACCAGCACGTACTTCGAGGGACAGGCGGAAAGCAACCCACAAGCACAGCGGGGTTATTCGCGGGATCATCGCCCTGCAAGCAGGTGAATATTGCGTTGGTGGTGAGCCGTTGCGGGATGCCGCTGGGCTATGAGGTGTTCGCCGGCAACCGCCACGATGCCACCACGCTCGAAGAGATCGTGGCGCACATGGAGGAGCTCTACGGACGAGCCGGGCGAGTCTGGATTATGGACCGTGGTCTGGCGAGCGAGAAAAACGTGCGTTTTTTGCGAGCTGGCAGGCGCCGCTACATCCTGGGTACGGCGAAGAACTCGTTGCGGAAGTTTGAGCGCGAGTTGCTGAGCGAAGACTGGAAGCAAGTGCATGAAGGACTGGAGGTCCGGCTGGTTCCAGCTCCGGACGGAGAGGAAGTGTTTATCCTCTGTCGGAGCGCGGAACGCCAAGCCAAGGAACAAGCGATGCACGAACGCTTCGAGAAGCGCATCGAAGAAGGTTTACTTAAAATCGCCGCGAGTGGTAGCAAACGTCGGCAGCAATCGGGCGCCGTGGAGCGTCGCGTAGGGCGGCTCCTGGAACGAAACTCACGTGCGGCGCGGCTATTCGAGGTGCGTGTCGAGGTGGATGCCCAGGGCTTCCCACAACTGCGCTGGACGAAGGTGGAGAGTTGGCGGGAGTGGGCGCGCCGAAGTGAAGGTTGCTACCTGTTGCGTAGCAACGTGATCGACTGGACGCCGGAAGAGCTGTGGCGCGCCTACGTGCAACTCACGGAAGCCGAGGCCGCCTTTCGCGTGCACAAGTCGGACTTACAGATCCGACCGGTATGGCACCACCGCGAGCATCGCGTAGGCGCACACATCCTGGTCTGTTTTCTGGCCTATGTGTTGTGGAAGACGCTGGCCGCCAGCTGTCGTCAGGGCGGACTCGGCGATGAGCCACGGCAAATATTTGAAGAACTCTGCGAGATCAGTTTGGTCGACGTGATCTTGCCCACACGCAATGGCGTGGAAGTGCGCAAGCGCTGTCTTAGCCAACCAACCGAACATCAACGGATCCTGCTACAACGGCTCGGCATGAGGCTACCCTTGGCGTTAGAACAGGCACAAATGTAGTGGAAACTTCCTTGTACTCACATTGATTCCAAAGACTTTATTCGCGTAACTGCGGAAGTTCGGCTATCCGGAAAGCATCGCTGGACCCAGTCATCACGGCCACGATCCGAGGAACATCTCCGTGGACGTTAAAGAAATACGCTCCCTACTGAATCTCGGAAACGCTCGAGGCAAAGCTAAGAAAATCAGACTGAAGCCCGCTAAAGACCACATCGTTGTAGTTCTTAATTCATGGGTGCTTCTGGCGAACAACATAGAGCGCCAGCTCAACACGACTCGATATACCCAACTTCTCATAAATCCGGAAAAGATAGTTGCTTACCGTGTGCTCACCAACGCCCAGCTTCTGCGCAGCCTCACGGTTCGTCATTCCCTCCGCTACAAGATTTGCGACTTCATTCTCTCTCCGAGCAAGCAAGTACCGCCTCTTCGAGTCAATTACGCGCAGAGGGGTAGCATCGATCAAGGCCTCCAGGACGAAATGCAGTTGGTCGCTGTTGGCCCAGATCTGTCCTTCGTGTACAGCCTGGATACATTTGCAGAGAGCCTGAATGGGTTCTGTCCTGCAAAATACGCCCTCGGCTCCTGCACGAAATGCATCTATGACCAAATCACGTGACGCCGCCTTGAGTAAGACGATTACGCGGATAGCGGGAAAGGACACCCGCAGTTCATTCAGCAGCTCGAAACCCACAAACGATCCGTCCTGCAAACTCTCGCTTACCAGTGTGACATCCACAGGATGTTCTTTCAGAAAAGCGATGAAATCTGCACGATTGATAACACACGCGACGATTTCAAACCGAAAACGAGAACGGGCGAGCGCGCTCTTCAGAAGTTGACAGCTCATGGGAGTCTCATCTGCGATGAGAACACGAATGCGTTGAGAGCGACGTGCGGAGGGCTGACCTCCCAGGGACGCTAAAGGAAGGGAAGTTGCCATCTGTGCCTACTCCGTCGGATGTGCCATCGTCGCGAAAAACCCAGCGATGCAAAGTATCGAGCACTTCCGGCGCTCAGAGATTGGCCAGTTACAAATATCTAATGACCAAAATAGTAGGTGACGATAAAGGGGACAATACAGTCTTCCCCGGAGAGGAGGAGATGAAATCTTGCTCTATCAATTTCAGGGAGGTTTGGGAAGAAGCTAGAGAAGAACGTTTAGGTAATAGCAGTCCCAACCGCCCAAACTTACTTCTATGAACGGCGCTAAAATGTTCAGCCCTAATATCGGCTTTCCCTTTTTCCCCACTACAGGGAGGCAGTACTGCTGTAAAGTTTTTCGCTCCTTGCCCTGCGTGCTCATCAAGCATAACTTGGGCAGCAGCCAGCATCAACGATCGATCCACAACGCGAAATGACACGTCAGCAAAGAATGTTTCTCTGCGGTCTGGCTCATTCAGTCGGTTAGTCACGACACCAGCCGAACCGCGGTAACGATTACCTGGGACCTAGCACTTGGAAACGCTCAGTGGGGACTGATGGGATCGGCGGCGGGATGTGTTCGGTGCTATGCGTACTTCCGGCATTTTCCATGCGGGCTCGCGAATTTGTCAAGCGGACGGCGGCGCAGGTCGTTCGAGTAGACTCGCGCCCGTGAGCTGAGGCACAGATGGATTCGCGGCAGTCCTAGGACTTGTACGTTTGCGCAACGAGAAGTAGGACGTTGAGCTAGGCGGCGAACTACAACCCTGAGCCAAGGAATTTCACTTTTGACTGAAAAAAGCGCGGAACGTTTAGTTATGGTTGGAGCATTGAATGGGATGTTGTGCGACTTCGAATGCTGCGGAGTTGGGGGGATTCGGGAATTTGCCGCCCGAAGAAGTGATCTTCGGCGGCTCTCGGGCCATGGTGGATATACGACGAAACGTAGAAAGGGCTGCCAATGCCAACATTCCCGTACTGTTTCAGGGAGCGACCGGCACGGGGAAGGAAGTCCTGGCTCGTTTCCTCCACTGCTGTTCCCACTGGTCCAACGGGGCCTTTGTCAAGGTTAACTGTCCCGCTGTTCCCGGAGCCCTGTTCGAGAGTGAACTCTTCGGTTATGAGAAGGGCGCCTTCACCGGAGCCTACGAAACCAAGACAGGTCGTGTCGAGTTAGCCCGCGGGGGTACGCTGTTCTTGGACGAAATTGCCGAACTGGAACTTGGTTTACAGGCGAAACTGCTGCAATTGCTCCAGGATGGAGAGTTTTGCCGGATCGGCGCCCAAAAGGAAAGGCAAGTTCAGGCCCGCATCGTTTGCGCCACGAATAGCCCGCTGCACCGCGCAGCCAAGTCTGGCACTTTTCGACAGGACCTCTTCTATCGAATCAGTGTCCTCTCCATCGAGCTGCCTACGTTGCAGCAACGTAGCGGCGATATTCCTATGCTCGTCGCCTATTTCTTGGAGAAGTACCGTAGGAAATACGGCCGCGTGGTGCCTCCTTTTTCAAACTCGCTGCTGGGGCGCTTGCAAAAATACCGCTGGCCGGGAAACATTCGGCAACTAGAAAATCTGATCAATCACTACGTCGTTTTCGAATCCGAACAGGACATAAGTGCGTGCTTAGAAGACGGCGATCGAGATTATCTGAGCGCTGAAATACCATCCGACACAAACATCCCGCTGAAAAAGGTTACCCAAGAAGTCGTCAGGCGACTCGAGCGAAAAATCATCCTACAAGTGCTTGAGGCCAATAGCTGGCATCGTGGGTTGGCGGCTCGTGCCTTGAATATCAGTTACGGTGCCCTGCTGTATAAAATTAAGGCGGCTGGCCTCCCTCAGAAAAGACACGGAAAGCGACCCGACGACTGCACGACCGGGCTACCGCGAGGCGTCGGAGTGCTCCCACCGATTCGACTTCTTTCCTCACCAACAAAAGGACGCAGATTGAAAATTTGCGGGTCAGCAGTCCCTCCGGACAACGGGGCGGCGCGTTCCTAGTTCCGAGTTCGCTGCGGCCATTGTTTGCTTTCGTTCTCACATCGTTGGCAATAACTCCACTGAGAACTGCCATTACGCGCCACGAACCGCGCTGCAATCGCATGCCAAGGGCAGCGAATTTAGACATTTTCTCTAACGAATTGAACAATTCCGAGCGGCAATTTTCGGCGAGTGAGGTGCCATCTGGACTTCGTTTAGGCGTAAACTCTGGCGCCACAACGCGTTTGAAGACGAAACCGATCGCATACCCAAAGCTGGCAGGGGACGTGCATTGCATGAACCTCAGGTGAATGCTGGATTAAGGATCTGAAACGTCTCGACTGCGACCCGCCATCTCGATGACCAAGCGGCCAGACGAAATGGCGGGAGAAACTGACTTACGGGGATTTGGCACTCAAGACTGGAACCTGTGTTTTCTCTTTACGTGAAGCGGGGCAAATCTTCGGCGAAACCGCCGAGGTTTTCGCGAATTTAGCGAAGCGTCCCGAGTAGCTATTTTTGAAGTGGGCTTTGTAAGCCACAGGGCGAAGCTACATGCATGCCACGGCGCCGGACAGTTGGTACGCGTTATACACAAAACATCAGCATGAGAAGGCGGTAGCGCGAAATCTTGCCTGCAAGGGATTTGAAATCTTTCTTCCACTCTATGCAGCTGCGCGCAATTGGAAGGACCGGGTTAAGCTGCTGAGTCTGCCATTGTTTCCCTGCTACGTATTTCTCAGAGGAGATCTTGGGCGTCGGCTGGATATCATCACCACTCCTGGGATACACGCCCTCGTCTCCAACGGGGGCCAGCCAGCCGAAATTCCAGCTGCCGAACTCGACTGCATACGCCAAGCAGTTGTAAGCGGTGCCCGTGTACGACCGCATCCTCTCTTGAAATGCGGTGATTGGGTGAGAGTGAGATGTGGTCCGTTAGCAGGAATACAAGGGATTTTGATGCGGAAAAGGAATGTGTATCGGTTGGTAATATCCATAGAGATGCTTGGGAAGGCTGCCGCTGTCGAGGTGGATGCTGTACTGGTCGAGCGGCTGAACGCGAATCCGTCTAAGGTATACAACGGCTCTTGAGGAGCAAGGCTAGGCAGTCGAAACCTATAAGCTGCGAAGCGCTTGAAGGTTATTCGAAATGATTTTTCGACGCGGTTGCGTTACTTGAACCACCATTCCAGAAGTGAAAATTTAGCTACCCAGCAAAAAGCTGACAAGTCCATTATGGGCGAACTAAGCCACCAAGGCGTGCGGATTTCTGCCGAGATTCCTTTTGTCGATCTTATTGTGCCTCACTTGGAGTTGCAGGAAGAATTGCTTGAAGTCTTCAGAGCTGCGTTGAGGACTGGTACCTTCGTTGGCGGCTCAATAGTCGAAGATTTTGAGCGAGAATTCGCTCGGTATTGCGGTACCCGGCATTGCGTCGGAGTGAGCAGCGGGACAGACGCCCTCAAGTTGGCCCTGATTGCCGCCGGAGTTAGGCCGGGGGATATCGTACTGACCGTACCAAACACGTTTATCGCGACGGCCGAGGCGATTTCCCATGCTGGAGCTCGGCCAGACTTCATTGACGTTAATGAACGCACTTACAGTATGGATTGGATGACGCTGAAAGAGTATCTAGAAACGCGGTGCTATAAGAACATGGCGACAGGAAAGCTGTCTGACAAGAAGACGAAAAGGCCCGTAACGGCAGTCGTTCCGGTCCATCTTTACGGTCAAACGGCCGACATGGACCCCATTCTGGAGATTGCCGAGCGGTACGACCTGATCGTGGTCGAAGACGCTTGCCAGGCCCACGGCGCTGAGTACTTTTCAAACAAACAAAATCGCTGGAGGAAGGCGGGATCAATGGGCCGTGCGGCCGCCTTCAGTTTTCACCCAGGAGCGAACTTGGGAGCTTGCGGAGAGGCTGGCGCAGTTACCACCGACGACGGAGAACTTGCGCAAGAAATTCGGATTTTACGGGAGCACGGCGAAACGCAGCCGTACTATCACGACACCGAAGGTTATAACGCTCGGCTCGACCCGCTTCAGGCCGGGATTTTGCAGATCAAGCTCAGACATCTCCCCGATTGGAACAAAAAGCGACGCGAAGATGCTTTTTGCTATCACGGACTGTTAACTTCCGTCCTCGACAACATAACGATTCCTTCTGAGCCTTCATGGGCAAGGTCTGCCTACCACTTGTATGTAATCCGTGCTGACAATAGAGACGAGCTCAAGTCACACCTTCTCGCAGCTAACATTCCTACGAAAATCCATTATCCGGTGCCTCTCCATCGCCAAAAAGCTTACCGAACACTTCGTTATAAAATAGGAGATTTTCCCATTTCCGAAAGAATCACATCAGAGATTCTCTCTTTGCCTATCTATCCCCAACTCGAGTTCGACCAGCAGTATCGGGTTGCACAAAAAGTAATGGAGTTCGTCGCGCAAGGAAGATGCAATAAATCGCGTTTTCGCCTGCCGTCATTATCCCCAGTCTAGAGGCAATAGTTGAAATAGAAGTGTTCCGCTTTTCGACAAAGCGCATTTGTTAAGCGTGTTTGGAGGGAAGATGAAAGATACAAGCCAAACGTACGACGCGACAATACCTCGTGGCTGTTTAGTTTCGATTGGCATCGCAGTTCTTTTGTGCACGGCCGGTGGCGCCTCCAGCGCGCAGGAGGGCCAGGGAATATCAAAGCTTCCCACTGCTGGCCAAGCAATTATCGAGGCTACGGCGGGCAATCGACAACGAACGAGCCAGCCTGTCCTTCAACATAGAGATCCTCGTTACGAGCTCTGTAAGGGAGACAGCTTCGAGTTGACCTTTCCTTTCACACCTGAATTCAACCAGACGGTGAGCGTTCATCCGGACGGTTTCATTAGTCTTAGCGGCTTGGGCGACCTACAGGTAGCAGGAAAAACGGTACCCGAAGTAAGAGAATTGCTCAAAACAGCCTATGCAAGAATCCTACACGATCCGGTCGTCAATGTTGTTCTGAAGGATTTCGAGAAACCCTATTTCATCGCGAGCGGGGAGATTGGGCACCCCGGGAAATATGACTTGCGGGGCGACACAACCCTCACCCAGGCCATAGCCATCGCAGGAGGCTTCAATGAAAGCTCAAAACACTCCCAAGTATTACTGTTCCACCGGATATCGAACGACTGGGTCGAGGTCAAGGTAGTCGACGTGAAGAAGATGTTCCAAGCTGCGAATCTAACGGAGGACTTGCACCTACAACCGGGAGATATGTTCTTCGTGCCCCAAAACCGCATCTCGAAAATCAAGAAATGGATTCCCTATACATCTGTGTCCGCCGGCGTCAACCCAAATGCCTTCTGACCCCGAGAACCGGCAGCAAGGCAGAACCGAGGCAAGAATGGAAGAACTGAACCTCAACGATCACCACGGCGACGGGTTGAGTGCCCACACATTGCGAGACCTTCTGACGATTGTGTTTCGGCACCGGCGGCTCATGGTGATTTCCTTCTTGGGCATCCTTTCAGCGGCAATTTTCGCCGCCGTGCTCGAGCCCAACCGATATGCGGCGGTAATGAAGATTCTGGTCAAACGGGAACGTGTCGATCCTGTCGTCACGGCTGAAGCGTCTGCTCTGCCGCAGTTTGCCCTCGCAGTTACTGAGGAGGAGATGAATTCTGAAGTGGAGTTGTTGAAGAGCAGAGACTTGCTCGAAAGGGTCGTCCTAGCGTGTGATCTTCAACATCAAAGCGATTCGGCCTGGTCCAAGGTACTCCCCGCGGTGACCTCGCGCAGGAAGGCCATGAGTCCGGAAAAAGACACGAGGATTCCGAAAGCTGTTCGGACGCTAGAGAAGGCGCTGACGATGGAAGTGTTGAAGAAGACCAACCTAATCGCAGTGCACTATCAATCGTCAGATCCAAAGCTGGCGGCTCAAGTTCTTACCGAACTGTCGAACCTTTACCTCGAAAAGCATTTGGAGATGCACCGTCCACCCGGGGCATTCGATTTTTTTCAACAACAAACCAAGGAGTACCGCAAGGGGCTCACGGATGCAGAAGAGCGCTTAGTCGATTTCACTCACGGTGGAGCAGTTGTTTCCGCAAAGCTAGAGAAAGAAGTTGCGCTGCAGAAGGTTGCCGAATTTGATGCCACACTGAGGCAGACGCAGGCCTCCATCGCGGAGACTCAACAACGCATTCACGCACTCCAGGAACAGACGGTATCTATCCCGGCGCGCATGGTCACCCAAGTTCGTAACGCCGACGATGCCATGCTTCTGTCACAGCTTAGGGCCAATCTGTTGACACTTGAACTGAAGCGGACTGAGTTGCTCGGGAAATTCGATCCCAGCTACAGACCAGTTCAGGAGATAGAAACGCAGATCGCCCAGACTCGCGCCGCCCTCGCTGTGGCCGAGAAATCGCAACTGCATGAAGAGACCAGCGATCGAGATCCAACGCATGAATGGTCTAGAGGAGAACTCGCGAAAGCGAAGGCTGACCTCGCGGGGTTGCAGGCACGCGCTCAAGCGACTGCTCTAACCGTGCAGTCCTATCGAGCGAATGCTCGTTCGCTTGAGCGGAACGAAGTAGTTCAGGATGATCTTATCCGGACCGTTAAAGCCACTGAAGAAAACTACCTGCTTTATCGCCGCAAACAGGAGGAAGCGCGCATATCCGATGCGCTTGACCGCAGGCGAATCATCAACGTGGCCATCGCGGAGGCTGCGACCGTACCTTCGCTACCTTCAAGTCACCGTTCTTTGACGCTCGTCATGGGCCTACTTCTCGCTATTGCCGCCAGCATGGGATTGGCGTTCGGTTCGGATTACTTGGACCCGACGTTCCGAACGCCTGAGGAAATGACGTCCTTCCTCAATATCCCTGTGCTCGCGGCCATGCCACAGAATGGGAAAAATGGGAAGAACGCGAAGAACGGTGTGCAAGCGAAGAACGGAAACGGTGTCACGACGCATGTTCCTTGATTTCTACAAAATTCGAGAGCAACCATTCGACGAAACTCCGGATCCGCGGTATCTGTACCTAAGCCCAACGCACCGCGAGGCGATTGCTTCCCTAGCGTACGGCCTTGATGCAGGGAAGGGATTTCTTGCGCTGGTAGCCGAACCGGGGATGGGCAAGACCACCCTAGTGTTTCACCTTCTAGAGTGGCTGCGTGAATCGGCTCGCACGGTGTTCTTGTTCCAGACGCAATGCAGTTCGCATGAACTGCTCTCTAACTTACTCGCCGATTTAGGAATCGACGTCCAGGGAAAGGGATTCGCCTGGATGCACGAGCAGTTAAAAGAGGTTCTGATTAACGAAGCGAGGATTGGCAAGCGCCTGGTAGTCTTCATCGACGAAGCGCAGAATCTCAGCGAGTCTGCACTGGAAACCGTTCGGCTGCTTTCGGACTTTGAAAATCCACGGTCGAAACTAATGCAGATCCTGCTTGTTGGCCAGCCTGAATTGGCAGAAAAGCTGGCGCGTCCTGCAATGGCCCAGCTACGCCAACGCGTCTCCATTCTGGCACGGCTCAGTCCATTCATACGGTCGGAGACGGAAGCCTATATCAACCACCGCCTGTCGGTCGCTGGTTCGGCGGACCGACAGCTGTTCACGCCCGAAGCTCGTGCCATGATCGCGGACTGGAGTCGGGGAGTTCCGCGAAAGATCAACAACCTCTGTTTTGGCGCACTGAGTTTGGGCTACGCGATGGGGAAGCACAAAGTCGATGCCTCCGTCGTTCGAGAAGCGATAAGCGATCTGGACGTCAATGCACTCGTTACTGAACTGAACGCTTCACGGCGACCTTGTGAAGTCTCGGCCGTCTCAAGAGCAGCGGTTCCTTTTGTACCAGAGATTGCATCGCCAAAAGAAGCTTCAAGAGCAAGGGAACTGGACGAACCGCCGCAGCAGGACGTCGAGCCGGTGACTTCAGTGCAGACCACGGGCAGGGACGCATCATCCGTCGTGACATTCAAGACTCGTTCTTCGAGGCGCGCCATGGTTTCGCTTAGCGTCGCTCTGTTTGCCTTCTCCTTTGTGGGAGCGTTCGGGATTTCCTTGCGTCACGTCTTGAGACAGCCGACCGTTGCCAGTCGCGTCCCAATTCCGACTCGAACCGCCAAGCAGACCCAGGGTTCAGTCGCTGGCGTCAAACCTTTGAAGTCACGATCTAGGAGACAGGAAAAAAAGCCAGCAGTCGATGTTCCGGACGACAAACTTCTCGCCACACCCATGCCCCTATCCCAATGGGAGTCAATTCAAGGAGTGCTCGTGGCAAACCCGAATGTTCCGGCGATATCGCCAACGACTCCAGAAGCTGCACTGGTTCGCGTTGCCAGTGACGTGAAAGAGCGAACTCTTACAGCCAGAATTGCTGCTGCCTATCCTGCCGAAGCGAGGCAAAGCGGTGTTGAAGGAGAGGTCATAATTGACGCCGTAGTCGATGCGACTGGAAAGCCAACGACCCTAAAGGTGGTTTCGGGGCCGACGCTGCTCCGGGCTGCCGCGCTCGAGTCAGTTCGCAAGTGGCAGTACCGGCCAGGTTATCTTGGCGACCATCCGGCGCCGATGGAGATGAGGATTGCCGTTCAGTTTCGCCTGGTTAGCTGACAGCCATCGAGCACCAAAGATGGTAAGCAACCCAATATAGTAAGCATATGAGCAAAAATTTCGAGCTCTTGCGGAGGGCCGGGCGGGCCGAGGTGCTATTTTATCGACCTCGCTGTGATCGGCTGCCTGACGCTGGCGGGCGTGTTCAGCCGGATAGAGAGATAGCCAGGGGAGAGATCGCCAAAGCTGAGAACGACGGCGTGCTTCGGCGTGAACCGGATTTGACCCAGGACGAGACCGCTAAACTTGTGCAGCGTGTATTCGTGTTTTCCAACTCCCACGCCCCACGAGTGGTCGTCTTCTCGAGTGCCGATGAACGCACCGGCTCAGGTGAGATTTGTTTCCGCGCAGGTGAAATCCTAGCAGCACAGAGGTTGGGGTCCGTATGCTTGGTAGATGCAAATCTCCGTGCGCCTTCACTTCACCGGATGTCAGGCGTTGCCAAGTCCCCTGGGCTTACCGATGCCACCGTTAAGCCGGGCCCAATCAGAGACTTTGGTGTGCAAGTTGTTGGCAGCAACCTCTGGATAGTGCCGCCCGGATCATCTGAGGCCACAGCACAGGGATTATATGCTTCAGGTCCGTTGCGCTTACGGATCGGCGAACTACGAAGAGAATTCGACTACGTCTTGATCGACGCGCCTCCAGTCAGCTCCTGTGGGGACGCGGTCCTGCTCGGCCAGATGGCCGATGGGGTCATTCTTGTAGTGGAAGCTAATTCCACACGACGGGAAACAGCGCGGCTGGCTAAAGAGACTTTTGAAGGCGCTGAGATTCGGCTGCTCGGTGGGGTATTGAACAATCGTAAGTTCCCAATTCCGGAAGCTCTGTACCGAACGCTTTAGGAACTAGGGGCCCCACAACTCGGCAGCAACTCTCTTCTGCGGTTTGATTTCAGGCCGATGCCATCCGCTGATCCTTCCCAATGCATACCAGGCGCAAGTTACTGTTGAACGCCTTCAAGCTCTTTGACTTGGGGTTAATGATCTTGGCCTTTATGACGGCCGCACTGGCCGTGGTTCAACAGGACCGCACTTTCACTGCGGCGGAATTGCTTTCCACGCGCGTGAAGATTCACAACTTTGCTATCTTCGCGCTCTTTATTTTCGTCTGGCATCTGATTTTCAGTCTCTTAGGACTCTATGAATCTCGTCGGCTTTCGAGTTGCCGGAGTGAGATCGTCGGGGTGATCAAGGCGAGTTCCTTAGCAGCATTGGTAATTCTCATCAGTACTGTCATTTTCCGAATTGTCCTAGTGACCCGTCTGTTTGTGGTTGTGTTCTGGGTGGTGAGCATGTGTACGATTGTAGTCAGCCGGCTTATTCTCCGGGCCACTCTCGCACTCGTACGGAAGCATGGGCGTAATCTCCGGCATGTCGTCATCGTGGGAAGCGGTAGCCGTGCCGTGGAGTTTGCTCGCTGGCTTGTCGCTCGCCCAGAGCTTGGCTACCGAATCACTGGGTTTGCGGATCAAAACTGGGACGGTATGGATGCCTTTCAGAGGAGCGGCTTTGCCCTTGCATGTGATTTAGGCGCGTTTGCTCAGTTTCTGCGCACCAATGTTGTCGACGAAGTTGTCCTTGCTTTGCCGTTTCGTTCCATGCACGACCAAGCGTCGCGCATTGCCACAATGTGCGAAGAGCAAGGTATTACCGTCCGCGTGCTTACCCATATCTTTGACTTGAAAATTGCTCATTCCTCTGTGGAAGAACTAGAGGATGATCCTCTGATCACACATTCCAAGGGCTGGGCGGAAGGATGGCCAATCTACATCAAGCGCACCTTGGATTTCACGATTTCCTCGATTTTGATGGCCCTATTTTTACCTCTTTTTGTGGTCGCAGCTATTCTCGTCAAGCTCACCTCGCCCGGACCGGTCTTGTTTGCCCAGAAGAGGCTCGGTCTGAACAAGCGGCACTTCAACGTGTATAAGTTTCGAACCATGGTGGCCGATGCGGAAAAGCGATTGCACGAAGTCGAGCACTTGAACCAAGTGAGTGGCCCGGTCTTTAAAGTCTGGAACGATCCGCGAATTACGCCCATCGGAAGATTTCTTCGAAAAACCAGCATAGACGAATTGCCTCAACTCTTTAATGTATTAAGAGGCGATATGAGTCTCGTGGGCCCGCGCCCACTGCCTGTTCGCGATTACGAAGGCTTCGGTAAAGACTGGCAGCGTCGTCGTCTTAGTGTGAAGCCAGGTATCACGTGCCTGTGGCAGGTTCGGGGCAGAAGTTCCATCCCGTTCGAAAAATGGATGGAGTTGGATTTGCAATACATCGATAAATGGTCTCTTTGGCTGGATTTTGAAATTCTGCTGCGAACCATCCCCGCCGTCATCCGGGGTTCGGGTGCTGCCTGAGCTTCGTAGGGACGCATTTAGGTTCGCGAAGGAGAAACACGATGTGGGATGCGCAACTTGAAGTGTTCTCGACTTGCCCACAGTGGAACGGGGGCCAGAGAGAGCACTTCCTCAGGAGTGTCGCTGACAGCGCGCGTTGGAGTGAACAATATGGGTGCAAAGGCATACTGGTTTATAGCGATAACTCACAGATAGACCCTTGGTTGGTCTCTCAGATGATCCTTCACAATACGCATGATCTGTGCCCGCTGGTTGCCGTCCAGCCCATCTACATGCATCCGTACACGGTTGCCAAAACGATTACTTCCATCGCCTGCTTGTATAACCGTCGTATCTACCTCAACATGGTCGCCGGCGGATTCAAGAACGATTTAACAGCGCTCAGCGATACAACTCTCCATGACAAAAGGTATGAGAAATTGCTGGAGTATACTCTGATCATCAAGCAGCTCTTGGAAGGTCGCGCGCCAGTCACCTACCAGGGTGAATTCTATCGCGTCGACAGTCTAAATTTGACTCCGCGGCTGCCCCAGGAATTGTTCCCGGGAATTTTCGTTTCCGGATCATCAGAGGCAGGCGTGGCCGCGGCTCGTGAACTCGCCGCCACGACGATCGAATATCCCAAACCACCGGGAGAATATACGAAGTGTTCCGGCTGCGGGCAGAAGTCGGGAATCAGAGTGGGCATAATTACTCGTGAAACAGAATACGAGGCCTGGCAAATTGCTCACGAGAGATTTCCGTATGACCGAAAGGGCGAATTGACTCACCGAATAGCGATGAAGACCTCCGATTCCGTTTGGCACAAGCATCTATCTGAACTTGAGAAGCAGATGAAGAACGCTAGAAATCCATACTGGCTCCGTCCGTTTGAAACTTACAAGAGCTTTTGTCCGTACCTCGTCGGAAGCTACGAATGCGTGTCGGAAGAAATTTCAAAGTATGTTGTGCTTGGATACACTACGTTCATACTCGACATACCCCACTCGGAGGAAGACCTGCACCATATCAGCACCGCGTTTAATCGTGCCGTAAGGCAGCGATGTGTCCAGGAAAGTTCTTGTGCGGGATTGTAACCCAGGCCTCTAATGAGATCAGACTCACAAGAAACAGACCTCATCGCAGGGTTTTACCGATCGGCGAAGCGGTTTCCTTCTCGCGTGGCCCTAGTGGTCGGTGACCAGCACTTGACCTACCTCGATCTCCAGCTGTTGGCCGGCAGAATTGCCTCGGCTGTTGTCAAGTACGAGCAAGGATCGTTGCCGCTTGCAGCGATTTTGGCTCATCGGAGCGTAATCGCTTATGCAGCCATTTTAGGGATACTAGCTGCGGGAAAGGGGTATGTACCGTTAAACGCCAAGTTTCCGATAGAGCGCACACGAAAAATGCTCCAGTTCTCTGGGTGTGAGATGCTCGTTGTCGGTAAGGAATGCTTCCACCTGTTACCAAAGCTGTTGCCACTAATGGATCGGCATCTGACTCTGATCTTGCCCGAGGCGTCGGACGTGGCCCTTCTGTCTTCGGCGTTTCCTATGCATCGGTTTGTCTCTTACGGAGACACGGACCCACCGCATAGTCCTTTTGTGTCAGATGTTAGTCCGACTGACATCGCTTATCTGCTTTTTACCTCTGGAAGCACGGGAGACCCTAAGGGTGTACCTATCAGCCATTCGAATGTAGTTTCCTACGTCCGGTATGCCTGTAACCGATACGCTGTAAACCAGCATGACCGGTTTTCCCAAGTGTTTGATTTGACCTTTGATCTAAGCATTCACGACATGTTTGTGTGTTGGCAACAAGGAGCATGTCTGTTTTGTTTACCCGAAAGCGTCGTCAAGGCTCCCGCGAAGTTCATCCGTGACCACCAATTGACCATGTGGTTTTCTGTCCCCTCGCTGATTGGAATTCTAGCAAAGATGAGATTGCTTCAGCCGGGTTGCTTCTCGTCGTTGAGATACAGTCTGTTCTGCGGAGAACCTCTATCGAGCGCTTACGCCTCTGTTTGGCAGGATGCAGCACCGAATTCTATCGTGGAAAACCTCTATGGACCGACAGAAACCACGATCGCGATTTCTCATTATCGATGGGACCGAGTTACATCACCCCGAGAATGTTGGAACGGGATTGTGCCGATTGGGTGGATGTTCGAAGGACAAACCTGTTGCGTAGCTGATAGCGAACACAAAAGTGTTTCCAATGATCATTGCGGTGAGCTTTGGCTGTGCGGATCGCAGGTGGCCAATGGATATTGGAATGACTCGGAAAAGACTAGAGAACGATTCCTTCGCCGAACGGATGATGGCGACCGACTATGGTATCGAACGGGGGACCTGGTCCGACAAGACGACACCGGTTGCTTGCACTTCTTGGGAAGAGTTGACGATCAAGTCAAAATATGTGGTTATAGGATCGAACTACAGGAAGTAGAAGCAGTAATGAGAAAAGCCTGCGCCAGCGAGCAGGTTGCGTCAGTCGTGTGGCCGCTGAGTAACGATGGTGCTCAAGGCCTTGTTGCGTTTGTCTCAGGACTTGACACCTTGGATGAGAACCGAGCTTTAGCTTACTGCAGAGATCGCCTTCCAGATTACATGGTACCAAGAAGAGTTGTCTTGATTGACGACATGCCGGTGAATGCCAATGGAAAGATTGACAAAACGGGGCTCGTCAGACTACTTCAAGCAGGCGAGAAATGAGTCACGTTTCCGAAATCGCACTCGTTGAGGCCGTCATTCGCTGGCTTTATGAAAACGCGGAGACGAACGGTTCCGTCAAGGCGGAAATCACACCTGATACTGACCTGATCGCAACCGGAGTGCTTACTTCCCGCGGTATCATTGAGCTACTCCTGTTTATTGAGGACCGCACCGGTTGCAGGATAGATCTAACCGATGTTGAACCGAGTGAGTTCTCGGTGGTCGGGAGTTTGTGCCGGCTCGCGTTACGCGATCAGGATGGTGTCTATCAGCATGTCGATAATCGCTAACCCGATCGTTGAGACATACTCGCGTCTCGCCAATCGGTATGACGATGAAGCAAACCTGCGGTCTTGCTGGGGTCGGGCCTCGGAAAAGGCCCTCGCTTCACTCCGGATAAGGGAATCTTACAGAACGGTGCTGGACGTCGGCTGCGGTACTGGTCGAGCGCTTCTGCATTTAGCGTCCCGGAATGTTCCCGAGATTCAATTTATTGGTGTGGATCCAGCTACGAATATGTGCAAACGGGCGGCGTGCCGGACGTCGGACTATGCCAATATCAAAATTCTGACGGGCTGTTTTGAGCAAATGCCCCTGGAATCCGCGGCCGTGGATTACTTGTACAGTATCTTCGCATTCCACTGGGTGAGCCATGTCGATGAATCTATTAGGGAAGTGTCACGCGTATTAAATCGGGTTGGGGAAATGGATCTCTTCTTCATCGGGCGAGATAACGGATTGGAGGTCATTCACAAGACTACTCCTATCTTCTTGAAGTACATGGGACCTGCCCTTCTTCTGGCTTCAGCACGGATGCGCAAACAACTAAGGAAGGATGAGGCATTTGAGCTGTTCGCAAGGTCTTTTCCCCATTCTCAACTTTCAGTGGAAGAATCCTACGACACGTACTATGACACCCTCGAAGGGCATTGGGGCTGGTGGGTGAGAATCGAAGGTCATTTCATGCAACTCCCGCCTGGGAAGAAGCGCCAGTGCTACCAAGAAGTGAGAGGCGCCCTTCTAACCTTGGCGGAGGATCGCGGGATTCCTTACACGATTCACCAATTGCACGTAAGACTGCGACGCTGTCAGTGAATGCAAAACAAGCTGCTGATCGGTTGAGGCCTTGTGGAGCAGCTGCGGGCCTTGGTAAGAACCGAACAACGCCGGTGGATAGCTCTGGCACTTAATCCCGTTAAAGGTCTTCAGGTGGGGTTCTTGTGGCCTAGGTCGAATTCGCTGCTGGCTTCGACCGAGGTTGTCCCGACCGACGAAGAGACCTAAAACGACTGTGCTTCAGTTTCCTGACGCGACAGTGTTCAGCCGTCTCTCGGACGCTAGTTCACGCGAGTCGGCCACACCACCAGAGATGCCGCGGGACCGCCAATGATCGCCTTGTCGAGGACAAGACCCGAGTATTGGGCGTCGTCCTGAACGATTAGAACCCCGAAGAAGTAGGGGCCCCTACGGCTATGCCCGCCGCTATGCCTGTTACGGCGAAGGTAGTATTTGGGTGGATCCGTTGATGCTCGATCCTGTTCTGATTCTCACCGTCGTCGCGGTTCTGGCTATCGCTGGTGTCCTGTTGTGGGAATACCCAATCCAGATCACGCTTGTCGCTGTGGTGATCGCGATCGCTCTGGATTTGCTCCTCGGCGACTACGGCATAGGACTTGCCATTAACCTGTATGCAGACGATGTTGCCTGTCTCGTACTCCTGTCTGCGGGTGTGTGCGTCGCGCTACGGACAACGAGGTTTTCGCGAGGCCGATGTTGGCCGGTATTTACACTGTTCGCGCTCGTCCTGATCAACTTGGCTCGAGGCGCGAGCGAGTTCGGGTTGAAGTCTGCCGGTAACGGATCCCGAAGTCTTACATACCTGATTGTCCCGTCGGTGGCTGTAATCTTGCTACGCCCGGCGCTCCGGGTATCTCCACAACGTCTCGCGCTCTGGCTGACAGGTCTCGGTTGTGCCCTGACGATTGTCGCCGGGTGTCGGTGGGCTGGAACGCTCCCTATTCCGGAGCAGGTGCTGGACGACTTTGGAAACCGAGCCGTGGTCCGCGTTCTTCCGGCGGAGTACGGTCATCTGATCGGCCAAGCATTACTTGCGATTGTTGCTCTCCAACTCATTCGCGGGGTCCGATGGTGGAAAGTTGGCATCGTGGGCATACTGGCCACGATAACACTCGCGTTGCAGCACCGCAGTGTGTGGGCTGCGACAGTGGTAGGGCTCATGTGGCTGGCTGCCGGCTCGTTCAGGTCATCGCAAAAGCGTTGGTTTCAACTGGTGGGAACCATGTGCATCGGATTGACCGTTGCTGTAATGGCGCTGTCCGTAACGGGTGCCATCGATCGCGTTGAGCTGCTCGTGCGAACAAATCTCAACGAAACCGAGCAGCAGGATAGTACATGGAGCTGGCGAGTGGGCGGATTCGCCGAGGCCATGGACCGCCTCTGTTCCAGCGATATGTCCGAGATCGTATTTGGACCGCCGAGTGGCCGAGATCTGGGATCGGACGCGAGCAGCATGGCCTCTGTCTATATCCACAGCCGTTATGTGGAAACGCTCGCGCGCTATGGCGTTTTGGGCGGTCTCCTTCTCCTTATCTGGCTTGTCGCCGTGGCGAGGAAGGTCGGCGGCGGATGGGTTCGCGCGCGCTCTTGGGAAAGCCGCCCGATGAGTGTTGAGACTACTTTTCTTCAGGCCCTACTTCTCTCCCAATTGACATATTTCGTTGCGTACTCGGGCGGACTGATTCCGGGTGGAGTTATAGGGCTCATTTGGCTCGCAGCCACCGCCGACACGGAACGCGTACACGGGTCGGTCTTGAACGCCGCAGCGGTCCGCAGACACCCTTACCTTATCGCACAGAGTTGAGTGCCTTGGTTTCTTGGCCGGCCACGATCGGCCACAGCACATGCGCAAACTGAACGTCATCGGTGCTGAGATCAGTGTCACGAGCTACGAAGAAGTGGTACACCTCGTCGGACACTGGCTGTCCGGAAGTGCTTCGGCGGGCGAGAACAGGGCGAAGTACATCTGCGTGACTTCGGTCCATGGCATCGTCACCGCCAGACAGGATCCAGAATTCCGTCGCGTTCTGAACGGCGCCGACGTGGCTACACCGGACGGGATGCCCGTTGTCTGGGCGCTGCGATCATTTGGTGCCAACGGACAGCAACGGGTTTACGGGCCGACGCTCATGTTGCGGCTCTGTGAAGCAGCCGCCGAATGCGGCCAGCGAGTGTTCCTGTACGGCGGTCTACCAGAAGTACTGCCTGCTCTTTGTGAGCAACTGCACCACAAATATCCAGAGCTGATGATTGTGGGGACATACTCCCCGCCTTTCCGGCGACTGACAGTGACAGAAGACGAGTCCGTCAAGAGGCGGATACGCGACAGCGGCGCCGATCTGGTCTTCGTCGGTATCAGCACGCCGAAACAGGAAAACTGGATGGCGGCTCACCAGTGGGATTTCCCGGGGAAGGTGCTGGTCGGAGTAGGGGCGGCGTTCGATTTTCACGCGAAACGGGTACGGCAGGCGTCCGCCTGGATGCAAAGAGCCGGCCTGGAGTGGTTCTTCCGCCTGCTCATGGAGCCGGCGCGCCTCTGGCGGCGCTACCTGTTCGTTACGCCGCAATTCCTCCCGCTCTGGGCGCTCCAAAAGATGGGTATCCTGATGTACGACGACAGCAATAAGTCCGCATAAGGTGGTGCTCTTCAACCACAACCGACAAGGAGATGATCCTATGTTAAATCAGAGACGTGTACTGGTAACTGGCGCGGGCGGCTTCATCGGCCACCATCTCACGAAATACCTGATCGCCCGCGATTATTGGGTTCGGGGGGTCGATGTGAAGAGGCCCGAGTACGAGCCTACCGCCGCACACGAATTCGAGCTGCTGGACCTCCGCCGCTGGGATAACTGCTTGCAAGCCCTGCGCGACGTGCATGAAGTGTACGCGCTCGCCGCGGAGATGGGCGGCATCGGGTTCATCGAAACCCATAAGGCCGAGATTGTGCGCGACAGTACGATGATCAATATCCACTCGATCGAGGCCGCGCGCGTTTGTGGAGTCAAGCGTTTTCTCTTTACGTCAAGCGCGTGTATTTATCCAGGGTATCTTCAGAAGCGAGCCGACGTCACCCCATTGAAAGAGGATGATGCCTACCCCGCCGATGCTGAAGACGGCTATGGCTGGGAAAAGCTGTACATGGAGCGCACCTGCCGCCACTATCGCGAAGATTTCGGATTGGAAACACGCGTGGTCCGGTTCCACAACATCTTCGGTCCACTGGGCACGTACGATGGTGGCCGTGAAAAATCGCCAGCCGCCATCTGTCGCAAGATCGCCCTCGCGCAGGACGGCGACACCATCGAAGTGTGGGGCGATGGCGAGCAGACCCGCTCGTATTGCTACATCGACGACTGCGTGGAGGGAATCTACCGCCTCATGCAGTCTTCTTACTCCGATCCCATCAACCTCGGCCAGGATCGGATGATCACGATCAACGAACTCGTCGACATGGTGGCCGCTCTCGCCGGGAAGCGGATCGCTCGCGCCCACGATCTTACCAAACCGCAGGGTGTGCGTGGCAGAAACAGCGACAACACACGACTGCGGGCGGTGCTGGGGTGGGAGCCGTCTGTGTCGCTCGAAGAGGGTCTGGGGCGGACTTACCGGTGGATTGAGGCGCAGCTCGTCTCGGCGGGGCGCATCGATGTCGGGGAGGCTGATAGTGGCCAGATGGCGCGTCCTGTCACAACTTGAAGCGGTGTTCGATCGGCAGCCGGTCAGAGAACGGAGACACGATCTGACCAAGCCGCATCTTTTCCAGCTATGCAATCGTGAGCTGTTTTGACTACGTGTCGGCGGGGAACGTGTTTCGTATTGCGACGGGACTGCCAAAGACGCAGCTCAAATGAAGCACAATTTGCCTATTAACCCGATCCGATCCGTGCGATTCCGCTATCACCGCTTTCTGGGATTACTGGTTCTCGCCAGCTCCGGCACTCGTCGGCGAGGACGTGTCGATGCGATTGGAAGACCAATCGTGCAGGTTTTCCCTGGAAGTTCCATTTGTCTTGGCCGAGATGTATCCATGATCTCGGCGAGCTTCGCCACTGCTCTTGGTGTGAACCATCCTGTGGTACTCCGAACCTTGCGTCCCGGGGCGCAGATCAGAATTGCGGATCGCGTCGGGATTTCCGGTGGGTCGATCTGCGCCGCCCAGCTGATCGAGATTGGCGAGGACACCATGCTTGGCGCGAATGTCACAATTGCCGATACCGATTTTCATTCGCTTCGTCCTGATCGTCGGTCGGGGCACACTGATCCCTCTATTGGTGCAAAGGAGGTCATCATCGGCAAGCGAGTGTTCATCGGCACAAACTCCGTTATCCTCAAGGGCGTAACGATTGGAGATAACACGATCATTGGAGCGGGCAGCGTAGTCACCAGGAGCGTTCCCGCTAATAGCATTGCTGCTGGTAATCCTTGCCGGGTCATACGTGAGCTGACGGCGCAGGAAGTAGCTCCATGAAAATAGATGTTGCCGCACCTATCATTCTATCGATGCCGAAATCCTTCCATCAGAAAGGCCAACAAATCTCCGCGTTGCGTCTCAGCAGATGTGCACAGCATCCAGTTTTTCGTCGGGGATCCCATTGAGGCTTATATATTCCCTCAGGACAGGCTCCCTGGACATCCTCAAGAATCACCGTAAGCCGCTGTGCGGCACATGCGTGAAAATTCAGTAGAGTTTGTCGTGGTGAACTCAAAAAAGATCAAGGTCGCATGGCTCGGCCCCTATCCTTCCGGACTTTTGTCGCGGGAACTTACGATCGTGAGAAGTTCTAAGGCGCATCCTGCAGGTTGGATAGTGAACCTTGCGAATGCTCTCGCCAAAAGGGAGGATATAGATCTACACATCATAACGGCGAGTTCAGGCATCTTCGAAAATCAAACTGTCTCGAAAGATGGAATTACATTTCATGTAATCCGCCACACGTTCCCGTTTACCGCTCGAGGATTTCCAGAATACATGCGTCTCGATCTGGTGACTCGTTATGCCCAGTTGCGGAGGCAGATAAAACAGATCTTAGTCAAGCTGCAGCCTCATTTGATCCACGTTCATGGGACCGAATCCGGCTATGGTCTGGCCGCTTTGGAGACCAACGTGCCAACAATCGTTTCCATCCAAGGCATTATAAATTCCCTTGTTCGAGTTTCTCCGTCTCTCTCCTTTCGACTCCAGGCTCCAATTGAACTCAATGTAATTCGCAAGGCCAAGTACTTTGGGACTAGAACAGCATGGGCCAGCAGCTTTATCCGCGATCTGAACAATGCCGCAATCATCTATTATTTACCGGAAGCAATCGATCACCTGTTCTTCAAGACCTCGGCCCAGCATTCAAATCCGAACATTCTGATCGTCGGCAGCGTTATGCAACGCAAGGGAATAGAAGACGCACTTCGTGCAATGAGCATTGTTGTTGCAGCGTGTCCTTCAGCGAAACTGCTCGTTGTTGGAGAAGGAAGGCCGGATTATCTCGAGGAATTGAAAAAGCGCACAAGATCTGCAGGAATCGAAGCCAATGTTGAATGGCTGGGTTTCAAGGATGCCGAAAAGGTCGCGGCTTTGCATGCAAAAGCGGCCATTCTCATACATCCGAGTCACATGGACAATAGCCCGAATAGTGTGGCAGAGGCAATGGCCTCGGGTGTGCCGGTTATTGCATCCGATGTAGGAGGCATTCCGTCGATGATCGAGAATGGTGCTACTGGACTCCTCATCCAGCCGGAGAATCATCATCAACTTGCAGAAGCGATAATTTTGCTCCTGCAGGATGAAGCTCAGCGAAAGCGGCTAGCCAGCCGCGCAAAGCGGGTTGCCCTTCAACGGCACTTCCCTTCGGAAGTGGCACAGAAAACAATGGATGTCTACAAGGATATCGTCGCCAAGGAACAGAGCGATTGGACGTCGGATATCCGGGAATCCGTGCGCAGGTCTTGAACGATGGCTAATGAAATTTACGTTGTTGTTCCCGTTTTCAATCGCAGATCACTTACCGAGCGTTTTCTCCACTGCATGCGGGAACAGAGGTTTCGAAATTTCGCGACTATCATTGTGGATGATGGTTCCACTGATGGAACCGCCGAATTGGTTGCTGAACAGTTCAAAGAAGTGCAGGTGCTGCGAGGGGACGGCAATCTGTGGTGGACCGGCGCGATCAACTTAGGGATTCGGCATGCCATGGCATCAGCGTCGCAGGACGCTGCGATTCTTGTACTTAACGATGATCTCGAGATCGACTCAGATTACCTGGAAACACTCCACAAATTGTGGAGGTCAAACCCCAGAACGCTTATTGGGTCTCTTGCGGTTGATATCAGAAATCCCGAAGTGATTCTCGACGGAGGGAGGATTGTTAATTGGTGGACCGCGAAAATGACGATGTTGAATCTGCAAAGAAAATTGTACGAGTTTCCAAAAAATCATTATGCCGACGTGTCGTTGCTGACAGGTTGGGGAACATTAATTCCAATTCAAGTATTTCGAGAAATAGGGCTGTACGACGACAAACACTTTCAGCAATGCGGTGACACTGAGTTGCCCGTCAGAGCTAAGAAAGCCGGTTATCGCTTAGTAGTAAGTTATGACGCTATCGTAAAAGTACATGCCGACGCCTCCGATGGCGTTAATGTATCGAGTCGCTATTCACTAAGGGATCTAAAAAGGTACTTTTTTGATGTGAAGTCAAACTATAGATTAAAATACCGCTTGTTCTTCGATCTTAAGACCGCTAGAAATCCCTTCGCTTTTGTCAGTTTTTTTCTATTCGACCTGATCCGAATCACAGGCCATTTCTTCTTGCGCTTGCGGTTTAGGTAGAGAGGGCTACCGCGAAATCGATGGTGAAACAGCAGCCCGGAATGCGACCACACCGCGGGACCGGAACAGCAGTGGGTCTCGCTGAACGCAGCCTGACGGCGTTGAAATGGAATTATGCGGGCATCGCCACTAAGGTGTTGGCCCAGTTCGTCGTTGGCGTTGTGCTCGCGCGCTTGCTCGGTCCAGAGCCATTCGGCGTGTACTCTGCCGTGCTGCTGGTTACTGGTGTGGGCGTGCCAATCGTCGAGCGCGGTTTCGGCTCTGCGGTGATCCAGGCCCGCCGTCTTAACGACGAGATGATCCGTTACGCCTTCACCCGCCTGCTGATGACGGGGCTGGCGGCGGCTGTGGTGCTATGCGTTGCGGCGCACTCTGTGGCGGCGCTGTTCCGGTACCCGGCGCTCACAACGGCGATATACTGCAGCGCGCTGTATCTCTGCGTGCACGCAATAAGCGTGTTGCCGGGCGCACTACTGCAGCGTGATCTGGACATGAAGTCCTTCCAGATGGCTCAGATTGCCGCCTATCTCGTGGGCTACGGCGTGGTCGGTATCACCGGCGCGCTCCTCGGCGTGGGCGCCTGGAGCCTGATTGCTGCACTGGTCACGCAGTTGATCGTATACGCGCTCTTGGCTTACACGCGAGTGCGGCACACGATCCGGCCGCTGTTTAAGTTAAAGGATCAGCAGCTTACGAGTTTCGGAAACCTTGTGGTTGCGACCAATCTGCTCAACTGGGTGATTGAAAATCTCGACAATCTCCTCGTTGGCCGTCTTTACGGCATGCGCGCACTGGGTCTGTATGCGGTTTCTTATAACCTGGTGCGGACGCCCACCAACCATGTGATGACCACTGTGCAGGGCGTGCTGTTCCCCGCCGGAGCAAGGGCACAGGAGAACATACTCGGCCTGCAAAGGGCATATCTCACGGCACTGAGCGCGGTGCTACTTGTCTTATGTCCGATCTTTCTGGGCATAGCGTCAGTCGCTCACACGGTGGTCGAAGGGATTTATGGCGGGAAGTGGGCGGGAGCCGAAGCGCTGCTTTTGCCGCTGGCGCTGGCAATGCCTGTGCACGCGTCGATGACCGGGTCGGCGCTATTGTGGGCAAGAGGTCAAGTCGCCACGGAGCTCAAGGTGCAGGTAGGCACGGTAGTGATATTCCTCATTACTCTGCTGCTGGCGTCGCGCATATCGGTGCAGGCGATCGCCTGGGCGGTTTTCGCCGTGTACATCCTCAGAGCCTGGTGGTTGACCTCGAAGATACTCAAGTCGATTCAGTTGTCGTGGAGTGCCTTTTTAGGAGCCGCGCGCGGTGGACTGTTTCTCGGCGCCGTCACGGCAGGGACTTTCTACTTGGTGGACATGGCCCTTGCGTCCACGGGAATGAATTCCCTGAATCGCCTTTGCATGCTCGCCTGCCTGGGTGCAGTCATTGTGATAGTCCTCCCGGTTTTCGTTCGCGGTTTGATCACCTCCACCGAGTTGCGTTCCCTTCTGGAGCGCGCAATTCCCCGGTCACCCAGATTGCTGCGGACCGTTATGCAACTGTACGTGAGAGCGTGAACACGTGAACGCCCGGATCGCTGTGAGCAGCGGCGTGAATCGCAATAACCCCGTGGTTTCACCGTTGACCGGACACGGCAACGTGGAACTGCTGGACGAGATAAACGTCACGGATCTAAGGGCGTTGTACTCCGACTCATTCGGCGTCGACGTTTCCGACGAATTCTCAGGTGTTGACACCATCGGGCTCTATCAGTGTCTGAAATCCGGTTTGAGGTTCTTCCATCCCGCGATCACCGGATCGGAATCGTTCTACGAAGCGTTGCAGCGCCAATCCTGGTACTACCTGGAGGCGAAGCCCGAGTATGATTTTGCGCGTGGCTTCATATCAGAGAGCGACGGCGTTCTTGAAGTCGGATGCGGCCGTGGACAGTTTGCAAAGAAGATCACAGCAAAAACCTATCTAGGGTTGGAATTCAGCAGCAAAGCCCAGGACATGGCGGCAGCGGACGGCATTCGCGTTGTCATTCAGCCGGTCGAGACCCATTGCCTTCAATATGAACAGCACTATGACGTGGTTTGTGCGTTCCAGGTCCTTGAGCATGTTGCGAAACCAACTGCGTTTATCGACGCATGCATACGCTGTCTCAAGCCAGGGGGACTGTTAATCTATTCTGTCCCGAACGCTGATTCCTACTTGGCGTATTCCACAAACTCGGTGCTGAATATGCCGCCTCACCACGTCACTTGGTGGATAGAGTCCGCATTCAGGTACGTCGCATCACACTTCGGCATGGACATACGTGAGATAGATCGGGAGCGCCTTGCCGACGTGCATGTTAGTCAGTATGCGGCAGTGTTGAGCCGCGAAACACTTCTGCATTGTCTGGGCACAAAAAAGCAAAAAAGGCTCATCAACCGTTCGCTATATTTCAAGATCGTGAACAAGCTCGCCGTTCTTCTCTCGCAGCCGTTAGCGAAGGTACTAGACGACGTGCAACTACTGCCCATCGGTCACTCGATCACGGTAGTTTTGCGAAAACCGGTCGCTTCATGACAGCAATCCCGCGTCCGTTGATAGCTGCCACGGCTTCTGCGAACGCCTCAACCGTACCCCGGGCGAACGGACCTTGGTTTTGCGGTGTGCTATCCGGCTGATGGGCACGAAGCCGCGTGCTGTGCCTTCTACGAAGAACACAGCGCGGTAGTCGAACACCTGCTTATCAACAACGGACGCGATCGTCTAACTTACAGCACGAGAGGGCCTCCCGCCGAATGGAGAGCAAGTAACATATGTGTGGTATCGCAGGGCTGTACAATTTTAGGTCCCTTGCTCCCGCCGATCGAGCCGCCGTGGAGGGTATGACGAGAATTCTTATCCATCGCGGCCCGGACGATGAAGGCTTCTACTTCACACATGCTCTTGGACTTGGACACCGACGCCTCAGTATTCTTGACCTGAGCGAACGTGGACATCAGCCGATGTGTTCCGCTGATGGCCGTTTTGTTATTGCTTACAATGGAGAAATATACAATTACGTGGAGATACGGAAAGACCTTGAAGCAGACGGGTATGTTTTCCGGACCGAGACGGATACCGAGGTCGTCCTGGCTCTCTATGCACAGAAGGGTACCGAGTGCTTGCAGGTTCTGAATGGCATGTTTGCCCTTGCTATCTGGGATTCTGCCGAGCGCACCCTCCTTTTGGCGCGGGATCGAGTCGGAATCAAGCCACTGTATTACGCCGAAACCGCTGACGGCATCGTGTTCGCCTCGGAGATCAAAGCTCTTTTCGCCTCGCAACAGGTGTCCCCTCAAGTACTCACGGCGAATATCGATACATATCTGACCTTTGGTTATGTCCCAGGTGTGGAAACACTCTTTCAAGGCGTCCTTAAGGTTCTTCCCGGTCAATGGCTTCAAATAAATCCAGTGGGGATCAAGTCTGCCTCTTATTGGGATCTTCAATATGCGCCAAATCTCCGGAGAGATCCTCAAGAGACTGCGGAAGAATTGCGAGAGCTACTCCTCGATGCCATGCGCATCCATTTGCGTAGCGATGTTCCGGTAGGAGTCTTTCTTAGCGGGGGCCTCGACTCAAGTACCGTCGTTGCGCTGCTTACAGAGGCTGGCGTTCATAACCTGAACACGTTTTCGGTCGCCCACCAGGCAGGTGGGCGATACGATGAAACACCATATGCGCGACTAGTGGCCGAGCGCTTTCAGACAAATCATCGTGTGCTGTACATTGACGCGAATCAATTTCTCGATTGTATTCCACGCTTCATCTGGTACATGGATGAGCCGGTTGCCGAAGCACCCGGTCTTGCTTTCTACCTCATCGCAAAGCTTCTGCGCGAGCACGTTACGGTTGCTCTTTCAGGTGAAGGGGCTGATGAGCTTTTCGCTGGATACGCAATCTATCAGCACATGCGTTGGATCGAGGCTTACAGACAAGTTCCAGGAGGTATTCGCTGCCTCCTAGACCCACTCATCGGTGTTATCCGTCCTGAAAAAGCGCGGAAATACCTATGGCTGGCACGCCAGCCTCTCGAAAATCGCTATCGGGGGGTTTTCAACTCCGATCCTTCGTACAAGAAGATTCTCTACACCGATGACTTCTCGACAGCTCTGACCAGTAATCCAACACCAGATCCACTCGCATCTTTTTTTCGGAAGACACACCAGCAAGATATATTGACACAGATGTTGTATGCCGATCTAAAAACTTGGCTGGTGGACGACCTGCTAATTAAAGCCGATAGAATGACGATGGCGAACTCTGTCGAGCTTCGTGTCCCGTTTTTAGATTACCGTGTCATAGAATACGCCGCGACCATTCCATCCAACATGAAACTTCGGGGTGGGGTCGGGAAATGGATTTTGAAGCGCGCTATGAAGGATCGACTACCCAACGAAATTCTTACGCGCAAAAAAATGGGCTTTCCCACTCCCCTCGCATTAATGCTTCAACGGGATTTATTAGACTACCTACGAGGTCTCCTTTTATCGTCAGAATGCCTCAACCGCCGCTATTTTAAGCGGCAAGCAGTGGAAAGATTAATCGAAGAGAACACTCGAAAGACAAGGGACCATCACAGGCTTCTCTGGCAGCTCGTTGTTTTGGAAGAATGGCACAGGCAGTTCATCGACCAATCCAACAGGGGCTCCGACAGGGAGATGACTTTCTGGTCTACTGTTGCAAGGCCTGCAGTAGCATGATCACAGATCTCTATCGTCCACCGGCCGGTACACTGTTGCCATTTTCACATATCGTTAGTGACGCTGCTCCACCACATGTTAGGCACCTCTACACGATACCTAGCACGGTGAGGTTCAAGTCGGATCTCGAATTCCTCTGCCGGCAGTACCGACCCTTACAGATTTCAGAGTTGGAACAACTCTCGCTGCGTCGCGACTACAAGGCATGCCCGCGCACCTTCATATTATCGTTCGACGATGGAATGCGAGAGGTGTACGACATAATTGTGCCGATCCTTCGCCAACAAGGTATCCCCGCCATCTTTTTTCTCAACAGTGCAACCATTGATAATAGACAGCTCATGTGGCGACACAAGATCAGCTTGATCATCGATCGATGCAAACAACAACCGAGGTGTGTTCCCCCGCAAATATGCATTGGCCGAGGCGAGAGTTTGGATGCAAAGCTGAAAGCACTGCGGTTTGCTGACGAACACATCATCGATGACATGGCTCGCTTTTGTGAAGTTGACTTCGACGACTACTTGCGTCGCGCCCAGCCTTACCTGACGACCGACCAAGTCTTGGAACTCTCTCACGGCGGATTTGCAATTGGAGCTCACAGCCATGACCACCCGTATCTCCATGAAATGGCGCTCGAAGACCAAAAAAAGCAAATCTCCAGGAGCGTGGAATTTATTCGTGCGCTTGGCCTTTCTTGCCGCTACTTCGCGTTCCCATTTCATGATAAGGGCGTCCCGACGTCCGTCTTCAGCTATCTGACGGACCTAGATCTTGTTCTTTCCTTCGGTGCGAGTGAAGCGCGTGTGGATTCGGTCCCGTTTTCTTTCCAGCGATTTTGGCTTGATGGACCACATGGCAATTCGAACATTCGCGACACTCTAAAGCAGCTATCGGTAAGGTCGCTTGTACGCCGTCTGAGTAGAACCGAGATCATCCGAAGAAGCTAGATACGCTGACGACAGTTCCGCCATAGACGGATGCGAGCGCCAGCAGTCATCTGATGAAAGGAACGCCGCTTCTCGGAGCCGATCGTGTCGGGCCATGTCTATGAGATAGCGGCATGCCATGAGAGCGGACTCATCGATGGAGCGCGCCGTACCGTACGCCAGAGTATTCCGCCTAACGCGCTCGCCGGTGGCACTGTTGATTGCCCTGCGGATGATTCGCTTCACTCGTGTCCGGTGATTGGAATCAGCCTTTGAAGACCAACGCGGCCATACGCATTTTAGATTGGTGGCGTCTTCACGATCGCCTTGCCGAGCATGAGTGTGGCCCTTTGAAAACGGCCCCAAAGCCCGCAGCGGGCCCCGCGTTTGACTGTCGCAGGGTACCGGGTTGGACGGCACAATGATGACGCCGCCTCTTCCACGGCGCGCTGAGCCGTCAAGGGCACGGCCTACGCTCTTTTATCGAGATCGCTATACCATGGCCGAGCCGCAGATGCTCTCGAAGGAGGCTCGCCATGCATCCGAAATAACTCGAAGAGGCCATCAGTCGCATCAACGGTGGAGGTTCGGCCGATGACGCGCGGACTCCATGAGAACCCTCGTCAGGGTACCCAATGCGTATTTGCGATTACTGAGTACACCAAGCGGGATCTGAAGAATCTCCTGTCAGACGAACGCTTTTGGATTCAACCCCAGCTGCCTATCACAAAACGCCGCGTCATCTCTCAGGTATCAAATCCGCGGGGCGACGACAAGGACATGGTTCTGATCACCGCATTCAACAATGGCCAGCTCGTAGCGTATCTTGGCATTTTGCCGGATCTGCTGAGGAGCGACCGGCAGGCTCCGGTAAAATTTGGATGGCTGACGACGTGGTGGGCTGACAAGGATAGGGGCGGGGCTGCAGCGGCCCTGATCTTGTTCGCCGCCATGAAGAAATACTCGAACAGAATAGCGATTTCTAATTTCTCACCTGACGCGAAGCGCGTCATTGATGCCACAAGACGATTTCAGGAGGTTGCCAGATTTGAGCTGTCCTATTTCATTATGGCTTCGCCACCTTCATGGCGTGTCTTGAGTCCTTTAACGAAGTGGCTTGCGGCGGCCAAGAACCGGATGATTTTCAGCCGAAAGCTTCAACGATGCGGCCTGGAGGTTCGAACGGTCGATTCGTCCAATAAGGCTTTGGAGTCATTTATCAAAACTTGGGCCGTTGAGGATCCGCTTGCACGGGATACCTTGGACTTGGACTGGATTTTACAGTTTCCTTGGGTATCAGCGAGCGCAGAGGACGAAGCCATTCAAGAGCGCTATGAATTTTCGGTGTTTGCGAAAGATTTTCGGCAAATCCCGATGGTTGTGAGCCGATACAGTACGTTTATTGCGTTCCTTTTCCTGACGCTCAGCGATGGGCGCTTATGCCTGAAACACGCTCGTTATGATCCCGCTGACATCGCCGACGTCGTTGCCGCTTTACAGATAGCCATTATGGAAGTCAATCCCTGGCTCTTTGTTTCCGCCGATACCGCCCTTAATATTGCGCTCAAACGGAACTTTCCATTCTATCTCGCGACACGGAGCAAGACTTCGGTGGCTTATGCGGCGAAAGCGTTCCCCTTGTCGGTTGGGTCTCGACCCCAATTTGGAATTGGAGACACCATCTTCACTTAACAGAGCTGTCTCTCCTTGCGTCGAGCGCGTCTCCAGACAACCGTCGACGACTGACGTCTTGATTGAGAACAACGTCAAGGTCGGGATGCCTCTGATCAGAGAGTATGCCGCGGCCATTCCATCAAACACGAACCTCCGAAAGAGTCGTTTTTGAACCGATCTATAAAAGATCGAATCCTCAACCCGCTATCGGCAAGATCTCCGTTTATCCCTATGATGAATGACTCGTCAGTATTTCAAGCGGTCAAGCAGTGGAGAGACTAAAGGAAGAGAACACTCGAAAGAAGAGGGACCATCAGAAGGGTTCTCTGGCAGCTCGTCGTTTTGGAAGAAGGGCACAGGCAGTTCATCGACCAGACGATTTGCAAAGCGCGTGAGTACAGTGCTTGTTGAGCGCTCCACGATGATCCGGTCAAGGTTTATGGAGCGGACAGATCTGTCCTGAAATTGGAAGTGGAAAAGATAGCAAAGATGAAGGTAGCTTTTGTAACGCACTTCTGTCCCCATTATCGGGTAAAAACGTTTGAACTGTTGGCTCGAATCCATGATGTCGAATATTTCTTTTATTCACAAGGCAACGAGTGGTATGGCCAAGGGATCCATGGTGTTCGGGGAGGACACTTTTGCTACACGTACTTGCCCGGCTTTCAGTTGACCCGACGGACCCGAATAGCTCCCTCGCTGCTGATCCATCTGTGGCGCAAGGACTATAAAGTGTTTGTCAAATGTATCAACGGGCGCTTTGCACTGCCTGCCACATACCTCGTCGCCCGGCTGCGCCGCATCCCATTCGTATTGTGGACCGGTATCTGGATGACAATACGAACCCCCTTCCACCGATTGGCATTTCCTGTTACACGCTGGATCTATTGTCACGCCGATGCTGTCGTTGTCTATGGCGAGCACGTCAGAAGCTACTTGCTACAGCAGGGTGTGAAACAGGAGAAGATTTTTGTCGCTGCGCATGCCGTGGATAACTCACTCTATTCCCGCGCGGTCAGTCCACAAGACAAAGCAAAACACAAAGCTAATTTATCGCTTGGGGGCCGCAAAGTGGTCCTTTATCTTGGGCGCTTGGAAGAAGTGAAAGGGCTAGACTACTTGCTCAGAGCCTTTGCTCGCCTGAGCCTCGATGATGCTCTATTAGTGGTGGCAGGTGACGGCTCGCTATATAAGAGTCTGGTGACATCGGCACAAGAGCTAGGCATCCTAACAAAAACTCGGTTCGTAGGTTATGTATCAACCGACGATGCTCAGCTTTATTACGCTGTTGCTGATCTGTTCGTCCTGCCCTCTATAACGGTGCCGACTCAAAAAGAGACGTGGGGATTGGTCGTGAATGAAGCGATGAACCAGGGATTACCGGTGATAGCTACGGAGGCCGTCGGTGCAGCGGCTGGTGGCCTGGTGCAGTCTGGAGTGAACGGGTTTGTGGTGCCGGAGCGTGATAGCGCAGCATTGGCTCAGGCGATAGAGCGCATTCTGACCGATGACAAGTTGCGAGCAGAAATGAGTCAAAATGCGCGCCGAATCATCGCCGAATGGGACAACGAGCGGATGGTAAAGGGTTTTCGGCAAGCAATTGATTACGCATTACACCAGACAAACTGGGAGCTCGCCCCATCCTCATCGTCTTCGCGAATTTCCGCGGGCGAGGACCAGCGTCGGGTCGGAAAGAGCCGTTTCCTGAATAGGGGGAGGACGGGCGATGTCTCGTAAAGTGATCACTTTTAATGAACCGTGGCAGTCAAACCAGTGGGAGCCGCGAGTATAGAAGCTCCCATATCAACTCCGCTTAAACCTATGCGACGCGCAGGACTCGATGACTGGAGGCTAAAGTTAGATGGTGGGTTAACGAACAAGGGGTTGGCGTTGAATGGAGTGGGCGTCGCAGTTGCAGTTTGTCTTCCATGTCGAGAAGTTAGTTACCAGCCCTTTATTCCGTGACCCGACTTTGTTTCCTCCGCTCAGGTCCCAGTTATCATTGCAATCAATCGTTATATTCCCCGCAGTGATTGCCTGTAACCGGACGCAGATTTGAGTGCCTCGGGCATTGTCAACGGACGTTGTTCTCCCTGGTATGCGATTTTGAAAATTTGGCCGCTTTCCTCAGGAACAATACCGTCGATGAGGTAGTCATGGCGCTGCCGGTCCGGCCACTGCACACCCATGCAGCCCGGATCGCTGCAGTGTACGAGGAACAAGTTCGCAACAGCAAATGTCACATCGAACACGGATTCGCGCGCATTATTAGAGTCGACCATAGCAGGTCTAGGCTCCGTGAGGTCCCCCGCAACCAAGACTTGCGCTGATACCTTTCGCGTTGTCCAAACCGGCACACAAGCACTCTCGTAATGCGTGTACAGATGACCGGTTCTCTTTGGCCGCAGCTTCCGATCGCCAGCCACGGGCTCAGATTGTCACTCACCAGAGTCCTGATCCCATTTTTCAGACGCAACAAGCTCGAGCCGAAAAGGAAAGACTCTGCAGAGCATAGTGTCTTCAACAAGCTGCTAGAGAAGTATTCCGTACGTGAGGCCAGCTAGTATGACATCAGCGATAGGCGTAGGACCTAGAGATAAGAGTCGGTTGCGTTCCGGGTTAGGTGCTTCCGAGCCTCATCGTTCTGAGCGAATCGAGACCGCCCTGTTTGACGCGGCAAGAGACAGATCTGCAAAAGCGGCCCTGATGGATGGTTCGTGGTCGCTCGACTATGGTGCGCTCGCTGAATGGGCCGAACAGTTTGCAGCGAACTTATTGGCTCGAGGCCTGCACCGCGGCGATCGCGTATCCATGTTCTTTGACAAGACCCCGGAATCGGTGGTGGCCCTTTACGGCGTTTGGAGCGCCGGTGGCGTTGCGGTTCCAGTCAACGGTGGCTTGCGATCGCGTCAGCTTGAGTACATTGTTCAGCACAGCGGAAGCAAATACTTTGCTTCAACAGAGCGGAAGCTCAACACGCTGCAGCCTGGTCTCCTCGGAAACATCACCCGGCTCGAGGTCGAACCTTTGCAGGAGGGATCAACTCGGCAGGCGACTCGCCCTTCCGGCGAGGAAGAGGAGGAGCTGGCTGCCATCCTTTATACATCCGGCTCGACAGGCCGCCCTAAAGGAGTTGCCCTCTCCCACGCGAACCTCTGTGCAGGCGTGCGCATAGTGACGCGTTATCTCGAGATTCAGGAGGATGATCGAATCCTAAGCATTCTGCCGTTCAGCTTCGACTACGGACTGAATCAGCTTCTGACCGCGGTGGGCCAGAGTGCAACCTTAGTTCTGCATCGCTCACCTTTAGCAGGGGATATCTGTCGCTCCCTAACAAAACATGAGATCACCGGCCTGGCTGGTGTCCCACCCCTTTGGATTCAGCTGGTCCAGAATCGGTCACCCTTCTCCAACATGTCGTTTCCGCAGCTTCGGTACGTTACCAACTCGGGAGGTACAATGCCGGTAGATGTTGTTAAAGCACTGCAGCGGGTTCTCCCGAATACGAAGATTTACCTGATGTATGGCCTCACCGAGGCGTTTCGCTCGACATACCTCCCGCCAGAGGAGGTCGATAGGCGACCAGACTCCATCGGGAAATCCATTCCGGAGTGCGACATATTGATCCTGTCCGAAGGTGGGGGGCTCTGCGGTCCAAATGAAATCGGCGAACTCGTACACCGCGGACCAACTGTGGCGCTGGGGTACTGGCAGGATCCCGAAGCAACAGCAGCGAAGTTCCGGCCGAACCCTTTTGCGCCCGAGTTGCTGGAGCGCGTTGTCTACTCGGGCGATCTCGTTAAGAAGGACGAGGAGGGCTTTTTTTACTTTGTTGGACGACGCGACGAAATGATTAAGAGCCTTGGCTACCGCATCAGTCCAACCGAGGTGGAAGAGGTAATTTTCGAGTCGGGGCTGGTGGCCGAAGTCGTGGTCAAAGGTACGCCGGATCCTGTTGCCGGAGAAGCGTTAGTGGTACATTGCATCCCTGCCATACCGAATACTTTCTCTGTCCAGCAACTCCTGGCCTATTGCAAAAAAGAGATGCCGAGTTACATGATGCCCAAATCGGTCGTCGTTCACACTATGCTTCCCAGAACTCCTTCGGGCAAGATCGACCGGAAGGCGGTGGGCACGTGACGGGCCATTTGAGCTCGATTCTGCAAGCGCTCCTAGAGCCTCAGGAGCGTTACGACAGGTTGTATCAGAAGTGCTTGCACTCCGTCGGACGGAAGGTTTGCGATTTGGCCTATGCTAACTCCTATGATGGGCCCAATTTGACGGTGACAAATGCCATCAAAGATGTACTTGAATCACCTAGATCGCTTCAACTGCAATACACTCCCTATGGCGGATGTACGATTACGCGGCGCCTCATTGCGGAGAGACTTAGCCAGACCCATGGGGAGCCATTTTGTTGGCACGACGTCATTCTGACCCCGGGAGCGATGGCGGGCCTAAACGTAATATTTCGCGCGGTGAAGACGGATGGTCGAGGCGAGGTTGTGATTCTAACGCCGTGCTGGATGGACTACCCACTCTACCTGGTACATCTTGGACTGAAGCCCGTTCCCGTTCCCCTCAGGCGGGATACTTTTCGGTTTGACTTCGATCTGATCGAACATGCCATTACCCCTGCAACACGCGCCATCGTATTTTCGCAGCCGGCGAATCCGACGGCTGTTGTTTATAGCGATAACGAAATCGCGCAGTTGGCAGGACTTCTCCAAAAATGGAGCGTAGGACAATCCGAGCCGCCGATCATCATTTCAGATGAGTGTCACCGAGACGTGGTGTACCCGCCGAATTCATTCACGTCAGCCCTGCGGCACTACGCGTCGACTGTCATCGTCTACTCTTTTGGTAAGAGCCTTCTGATGCAAGGTCAGCGAATCGGCTACGTTGCGATTTCGCCGAGGATGGGAGCACGTGAATCCTTACAGCGGCTTCTTGAGCGCAACTGCCGAATGATGGGCTTCTGCACACCGACGGCCTTGATGCAAGTGGCGATTCGCAAGCTTCTAACCCACTCTCCGAACCTGGAACTGCTGGCCGCACGTTGCGATCGGATTGTGACTGCCTTGCAGTCGTACGGCTATTCGCTTGTTCCGCCTCAGGGAACGTTCTTCATCTATGTTCGTTCTCCTGACCCCGATGATTTTGCGTTCACCGAAAAGCTGGCTAAGAAGGGAGTGCTTGTGCTTCCGGGATCCCTTTTCCATGACTGCGGCTACATCCGTATTTCTGTGACTGCTTCAGATGAGATGATCGACCGAGCACTCCCAGTGTTTCAGTTCGCGATGAGCGATAAGGGTATGCTGTCCGCCCGGACAGGCCATCCCGAGGTCTAACACCGTGGGACCCGCTATCCGCAACTTCATATGGACGGCCCACGGTTCCCATGCCCTTGATCTGGAATCGTACCTGGAAGGCGCCACAACGCTGCACGATACGGTCGGTCACTTTGCCCTTCATCAAAAGACTAGGGCCGGAGTTCATCTCCTCGCCCGCGATCGACTCGGTGTCAACAAGTTGTTTTACGCCGTCGACAAAGAAACCCTGGTGGCCTCAAACTTCTGGTTCGAGTTGATTCATTGCGGGTACGCACCGGACGCGATATGGTCCATTCCTTCTGGTCACTTCGCCATCTACAGGTCGGGGGAAGCGCGTCCGCTACTCCAGAGATACACATCGCTTCAATTTGGGGAGGACAGAATCGTCTCTGAAAGGGAGATTCCCTCATATACGAAACGGATCCAGACGCGTCTTCGCTCTGTCTTCGAGACCGTCCGCCACTGGAGTGCCGATCGGCGCATCTACGTCAGCCTCTCGGGTGGACTGGACAGTACTGCGATCGCCGTGCTTGCTCGAGAACACCTGGGTGAGTTTACCGCTGTCACTTTTGGAGTTACGCAGAGCCCAAACGACCAAATCCTGTCTGAGGACCTGATTGTGGCACGCCGCGTGGCGGAACAGCTGGGTGTGCCTTTTAAAGCAATCTTGGTTTCACCTGAGCAGGTACTCGAAGCTGTTGATTCTGTCTTGCTTTATGGCCAGGATTGGAGAGAGTTCAACGTCCATTGTGCACTGGTGAATGCTGCAATCGGCCGGGCGATTCGTGATGATTATTCGTTGTCCCGCCCTACATCGGCTCCGCTGCTACTGACTGGCGACGTCATGAATGAACTCATGGCAGATTACACACCGGTGCAATACAAAGGCAAGGAGTACTATCCGCTACCCCGTTTGCCTGTCGGACGGCTCCGAGAGCTTCTTGTCGCCGGGCTCGATTCAGGGGATCGAGAGGTCGGGATCATGAACTATTACGGGGTAGAGATCATTCAACCTTATGCTCTCTGTGCTGACGTCTACGCCGCCTTGCCAGCCTGCTTGCTGGCCCAAGCCCGTGCGAAGCAGGATCTTGCGCGAAGAGTGTTTGGAAGTGATATCCCGGACTATGTTTATGCACGCTTGAAAACCCGGGCCCAAGAAGGCACCGCCGGGCATGCGACAGGGACACTCGCCGCCTGC
>WNGK01000182.1_pt1 | contig 58981 bp, 124 predicted proteins | sample 5400601 | NCBI WGS metagenome assembly WNGK01 (sample SAMN13153376, study PRJNA577476) | soil metagenome | isolation source: 60 cm soil or saprolite under Garry oak tree replicate 1 | place: USA:California | collected 2016-06-15
AATAAGCTTTTAGCCATTTGTAAGCCAGTCTCTAATAATGATTTATTAGCAGATGGTTTTATTGTGACCATAGGCACGTGACTGTCCGCCGCTCTCATAGCAATCATGGCTTTGGATGGTCTTCCTAACTTCTTCATGTGTTATTCTCCTGACGTAGTAAGTCTCTCTCAATCAGTTCACAGCGTAAAATATGAATATCACGCGGTGCGCTAATGCCAATGTTGGCAAAATTAGTCATTTTATGGTTTTTAAACCGCCACCCCAGAAAATTAAGCGATATATCCGGCATAATTGAATAGGGTTCTCTTAGATTTAAGTAAAAATCTCGACAAGGGATATCGGAATCTTTAATATATAACTTTGCCGATATCCCATGACCTGATTCACCCGTCATAATAATGAGAATTCGCGAATCAATGACGAATCCTTCGCCCACTTGTCTCCCTAAGCACAGCATTAATTATTCTCCAGATAATGCTGATATTTCTTAAGCATATTCACGATCTTAATAATATCATTGGTTTCAAAGTTATTAGCCCAATTCACCGGAATTTGTGATAAAATTCCATGTAAAACGTGGGGTTCTTCTTTAAAGCCGCATTTATCCCGGATCATTAAATATTGTTTTTGACCCGCATCTATCGTCATTTTCTTCATAATTTATCTCCTTTTATTCAAATAACCTTAATTCTTCTTCTGGTTAGCGTAGTCCCATCCGTTTAACCATGCCCTTAAAACAGCCTCCGTTTGATTCAGATCAACATAATCCAATAAAACCAGTAACAGATGATCTTGAGCGGGCTTACGGTCTGCATTCGCAATCCGTGCCGCTGCTCCAAATATCTTTGCTTCTTGCAATACCTCGGTTTTAACTAAATGCTCCATGTGCTTCTCCTTATGTTTACACCAACACCGTGTCAGTGATAATCTAATTTTAGTAGTCAATCCGGCAGAAATCAAGACGTACCGTACGTTTAATGGAAATTATTTATTCATTTCCTCTGGATTTAATACATCTTCTTCCGATATAAAGGTTAATTTCGCAACCGCTTGACCACGGCGCATTATAATTGTCTCCTCATGACCAAACGCTGCTTTATTAATATAGCGTGAAAAATTTTCACGCATTTGAACTGACGTAGCGATTGCTTTCTTTTTCATAAAATTACTCACTTTTTTGTTGTTTTAACCACCAATACAAACGCATCATGGCGCGGCAATCAGCCATCGCATTATGTGCATTCTCAAACTTTTCTTTAAATGCAAATTCATACGCTTCACTCAATTTTGGGTTTTTCTTTTTACCCGCATGATTCAGCGGCATTCCGCCTATCTTACTGGCCTCTTGCATTGTGCAGTAAGGCACACATCCAATTGCGCCCCTCGCCCCCGCTTTGGATAAAGCAATGTCCGTCATGAATAAATCAAATCGGATATTGTGCGCGATAATGGTATGCGCCATCTTAGAAAATTCTACTAAAGCATTCAAAGCATAACGCGGGATAACACCACACTTTTGAGCCATCTCAGTTGTAATGCCGTGGATAGCCACCATTTCAGGCGATATCATGCATCCCGGATTATTCAGAATAACATTTAAATTGCCCACCTCTTGCTGATTATCCGTCATTAGAATAGCTGCTAGCTGGACAATATAGGGTTGCTCAGGATGAATAGGGGATTCGCTGAATTTGGGAATTCCGGTGGTTTCGGTATCAATAAATAAATTAAGCATTATTCTTCCTCTCTAAAAGAATAGAAACGGCCCTTACGGGCCGCCACTATCTAACTCATATTAAGCATTATCACAAATAGGATTTTCCGTTTCCGATTGTGTCTTTAAATACACTTTATCATTACAGACAAAGCCCGTCACAATATGATGATCAGCAGAAATGGCTCTAAATCCCGTTCTATTTTGATCAAATACGCCTTCACATCGTAATCCTTGGGTGTAAAGTATCTGTACATCATGATACTTCTGATCAGTCAGAACTTTAACGGCATGTTTGCCTTGTGCGCTATAAATACCATTTGCGCCAAATGCTGTCAATGCACATCCCACTAATCCAATTGCTAACATTGTCTTTTTCATTGTCTTTCTCCTTGTTGTTTGGCGATTATCGCCGGGTTTTGTCTCATAATGAGACGTTATTATCCGTTATTTCTTTTTCCAATTCCATTTGCATTCTATTCTCCTTTATTCTGTTCTATAAATTCCGCAATCTTTTTCTTAACAGCCGCATTGTCGGCATTTGCTTTAATATATCTATCTAGATTTGCTTCGGAAATAAGCCTATTTACATAAGCTATCACACAGTCACATCCACTATCATAATGCAATTTCCCCGGGATATTTGCAAACCATCCGCAGGGATATTTGCAAAATGTGCACTTATGAGATATAAATCTAAGTCCTGGTCTATCTTTTAAGATAGTCAAAATTTCTTGAGTCAATTGTTCCATTTCAAAACTCCTTTCTATATGATTAATCATGAAATATTTTACATGCCGCAATTATTTTTTCACGCATCTCATTATCTTCTGTCCAATTATTTCCCGGAATAACTTCTATTCTTTTTCCATGCATCATCGGATCTTGTATCCTTACAATATCTTTCTCAACAAAATCTAAGAGATTGCCCGCGCTTTCGGGAGTGTCAGAAATTTCTTTGGTTGGATAAACCTGCTTTATAAATTCTAAAGCTCTTTTTCTGTCGCATGTAGCAAAATATATACTCATAATTTTCTCCTTTAATTATTGAAGTCCGCCATCAATCAGTTTAAGCGGCTTTGCAATCTTTAATCCTCGATGAGAGGCACCCATAAAATCTAGCCAACTATTCGCATCAATAGTCTTGTTAGTGCGAAAAAGATATTGGGCATAGGCTTCTGTGCGCTCGGCATCAGGGATTTGTTCGCGTATTTTTTGTAGGGATTTCATTTAACTGCTCCCATTTTTCTCAATTCTTCTTGTTTCTTTAAGCTATTCATTACTTGTTGTAATGCCCAATCAAGCTTAATGTCTGGCATACTATTTACTATCTCCACAATTGGTTTATCTAAGTCGTCAGGCGAATACATGCGTGCAAACATGATTTGCCAATTTTTGGGTAATTGAGCAAGCCCATTCTTTAATTCTTGTCGAGCAAATTCGCTTAGTTTATTGTTCATTTCAAATCTCCTGTATCCATTTTTTATTTATTTTAACATTCATGTCCATGTCTTCCGCATGATTAATCGCTTCCTGTTTGCTATTGAAAAACAATTTATGACTAATTTGAACCGGCAGCCCATTGCTTGCAGCCCAAATATAAGATTTATGACCTTCCATATTAGATACTAAATATAAATTTACTATATAACCTCTAAATTCAGATTTTGCATATACCTTTCTATTCATTCCAAATCTCCTTATTGTTAAACAGCGTCATTGCTGTATGTTTGTAAGTTTAGTACTTAATGTACTTTTAGTCAAGCAGGTTAGAGAAATTATTTATGCATTAAGCAGCTTGACCGTCCGTTAAATATGCTATCACTTGATCAAAGGAACATCCGGCATAATCTTGCATAAACTGAATCATATATTCAGTGGAACGGTCTTCCTCATCGCATATCTCCTGAGCTTCTCTTAATAAAGCTAATTTTGCTTTGCTAATTTTCATAAATCCCATGATTTTGCAAAAATCTTAAATTCTTCAAGCAATCCCTCAAAGATCATTTTATTTTCATCTTCATCGAATGCTTTAATATGAAGAGTCTTTTCGTCATGGCTTAATCTTATCTCATAACGATATGAAAGATCGCCATGCTGACCATTGCTTATATATACACCCCCTGCTCCCTGTTTATTTGCAGCAACAAAAGCTGCCGCAAAGTCATCTATTTCAAATCGGGGTAGCTCCCAGGCGAATCGAAGAGATTTTTCAATAAATATGGCGGCTCCTGACGGATATCCATCATGATGCTTATATATATGATTTGATCGCTCGCCGATTTCAATAAAAGTATATAATGCGCGTGTACTCATTGCTTATTTCTCCCTATCTTTGAGATCAACACCATGTCAATCTCTATATTTATAATTGTAGTACGTATTGTACGTTATAGCAAGTGAAATAATGATAATAATAGAAATTATTTATGCATTAATTCCTAGATTTTTATTTATTTCCTCCGAAACAGGGAATAAACTTAAAAAATTATCAAATTCAGCCGTTGGTTCGCCGTATGCAAGCTTTCTATCGTTCTGTTTTTCAAATGCATTCATAGCGCATCTTATCCATGTCATATATTCAACATTAGTAATTCTTGAAACTTGGGTTTCAGATAAGCCCGTTTTGTCAAGAAACATTTTATAGCGTGGGTTCATTCAAATCTCCTTAATCCAGCTAATTGCGGAATGTCCAGCTAATTTTATGGCACATGCTATATACTCGTCAGATTCCGCCTCAGCATGATTTGCAGGATTATGACAATCATAAACATTAATCTCTTGAGCTGTATAGTAATCTATATGCTTCGCAAAAAATTCTTCGACTTTTTCTTTTGTTGCAAAGGTTATTTGACCGTGTTTTGTAAATGTTGCAATATACATCTTAAATCTCCTTATTTTGCTTTGACTCAATGTCATCGCTTATGTTTATAACTATAGTACGTTATGTACGTTAATGCAAGCAATAATTCTAGATTAGGAGAAATTATTTATGCAAATAAAATGCTTGACAAAGAGTATAATATGCTTTATAGTGATCTTGACTGCGAAATCTCAACAACTATTAATAATATTTAACAATAGAGATCGGCAGTCAAATGTTAGTGCGATAATTATATGTCAAAAAATCATGGTCGGCCAACTGATTGTAATACAGAATCAATTCAGAAAATTGCGCAAGATATCAGAAATGGTCTTCCGCGTGAGTCTGCCGCACGCATCAATGGCATTTCAAAAAAGACTTTTTACAATTGGATTGATAAAGGTCGCTTAGATATTGAACCATATGTACGATTTTTATACGCAATTGAAGTTGCCGAGCATGAACTTGAGCAAGAATTAGTCACTGCATGGATTTCTTGCTCTACAGACAAAGTATATATATTAGATGGTAAAGAAGTCGTTAGAAAAGGCGATTGGAAAGCAGCAGAAACATTTCTCAAGAGACGTAAGCCCAAAGATTATTCTGAGCAAACTTTTATTAATCTAAAATTAGAGAATGAAGCATACCTTTCCGAACTGGAAAAATTAGCAAAATTATCAGAAGAAATTATCGTGCAGATGTCGGCTGGCAAAGTGAGCGCGGAAGTGGCTGCTACTGTTTTGAAAGCGCTGGAAGAGCGTAGGCATGTCATCCAGACAGTTGATCAAGCGGAAGATATAGAAGAAATTCAGAACAAACTAAAGGGTTTAGGGCATTGAAAAATCTTATTGAATAGTATATAATATTTATATGTCATCACTTCATAAAAATTTATTCTCTGTTCGCAATCAATTGTTACAGCATAAGCGTGACAAGAAAAAACATCCCAAGATTACTGCATTACAATATCTATCGACTGACTGGGCTGAACCATTTGCCCAGTGGCTATTTCGTAATCAATCGTCAGTAAGTAATGAGAGTGCAATGCAATATATGTCGGCATTCAAAAGTGGTGATTTACGTGTTCTACCGCTTGTAGATGCGGATGATAGCGAAGGTCATATGCAAAAAGTTGCAGAGCAATTAGAAATAGCTGATAAGTTACGGCTTAAGAAGATAGGGGTTTAAGCTGTCAAGTAATGCTTTTATCTTTCTTTAGTTGATAGCGATATTGTAAATATTTTAGACAACACTGTCTGCATCTATATTGCGCATAGCCAAAGCGATCCGTTGCCCCCGTTTTGTATACATCTTCAGTATATCCATGCTTTTTGCAGTTAGAATGAGGATGAAGACTTTCTTTAAATTCTTTGCGGCGCGCCTCTCTTCTCTGTTTTATAACGGTTTTCTGATATAGAATGGCCTTCCTGGATATTTCTTCTTTATTGTCACTATAATATTTATTATTATAATTTTTATAACATGCTTTACATCTATACCATTTATATTGTATTTTAATGACATCTTCAGTGTATCCATGCACTCTGCATTTTGAAGAGGATACTTTATTATTGACATTATTCATACTATATAATATAGCACAATAAGTTATATATGACAATAACTGCTATATACATAATAAAGTTAAAATAACTCTTGGCCAAATGCCCGATCAGTGATATAATTAAAGAGAGTATAGACTGATTTAGGCAGGAATGCTCTCCCTACTTCACGTTTCTTCCCTCAAGATGCGGAAACACCTGGAGGGAAATTTTATAATTCTTTAATTTATCTTATCCGTATTTTCTGTTTCATCAACTTCTATCTACATAATCCCACATTTCTATACACATCCCAGAATAATATATAGGAACTTGATATTTTCTATATATATTGCCCGGCGGATAATATTAATAATTTCAGTTGAAACCATTGATAATCAATAAGTTATCCCTGGCGGAGACTATATCATCTCTATTTCTGATCATATCTTCTAATTTATGGGAAAAGCTTGTGGCAAACCAACATCCCATCGGGTCATTATTCTCACTAATTAAGAATTCAGTATTGAAATAATCGTCCTTGCTAACTTTCAGCTTTTTGCGATATTCAAAATGCAATTTACCAAGCGCTTCTTTAAGACTGTCTGACGTTAGTCTGGTTATTGTACCTTGTAGTTTTGTCCAATACTTATCGCCTTTCCCATGCGGCAGCATCTTTGAAGACCAAATTAGCAGGACAGTGAATTTATATTCATTACTCATGGCTTTGCTTTCTTCCATTCATGTTTAACCCTCGTTAGCTCTAGGCCATGGTCATCAGGATGCTTTTCAAAACAATCTGGACAGCAGATAAAGAAAATGTCAGATCTATATCGTTGTTCTATTATATTCCATTTATAAAGCTCTTCACTAAAGGATTGTTTGCAATAATGACAATAACCATTTCTTATTTTATCTTCTTTCAATTTGCTAATTCTTGCAATTTCTAATTGTCCATATTTGTCCATATATTTATCAATTGAAAAGATAACTGGATTAGCTCTAACATATTCTTCAGGCGTTGGCAAATCATCAGGTTGAATCATTTCTCACCACTCCATCCACACCAGCATTTATTATTCGGCTTTGTTTGCCTTCTTTCTTGCACTCTTGGCAAATCATGGTCCCATCTAGGGAATGGCTGGCATAAATGCTTGCAGAATAGCGAAGATTAAAAATAGAATAAATAATGGGATCATGATAAATATATATTTCTTCGATAATCCATGCATATCTATCCAATAGAATATAAGCAGCCCAACAGCTATGTTAATCATAACCATTCCTAGAGTAAGAAACCCAAATGTTGTGTGCAGTTGATCAAGTATAATTGGGGTTAGAGTCATATCTGAACTTCTCTTTCTAAATCTGGATCAACAAAATTGATTTTATCTATGGGCTTATATCTATATTCTGGAATATTATAACTATTTTCCTTGCAATTATCGCACATTGCTTTAGCGTGTCCTTCTGTCTCCACATATCCGAATACATAATAACCGCTTTCGTCTTGATCTTCGTCAAAATTATAAATGGCTCTATATTGATAGATTAGATAAATCATAGTTCATTCTCCTTTAGTTCGGGGATTCCTAATTCCGGTAAAATAATAGGTAAAGAGAAAGTATAGTATAGTCCGGTTCTCTTTCCAATTAAAGTTACATTCAAATGATAATACTCCATATTCAGCACTGAAATTGTATTACTGTCATAATATTTAGTATATGCAGATATGCAGAATCCTTCTATTAATTTAAAGCCTTGATCCTCACTCTTTATATCAAGAATTTCCAGCTTTTCGTATAAAACTGCTTTTACGCGCTCTCTAATGTCTTCCCATTTCATGGTTTATCCTCAGTTAGTTGATTGTCTAAGTCTGCTTTCGTTACACAAATAGCAGGTATATAAATAACAAAATTCTCAGTGCTATACTCTAATGAGCCGCCATCCATCATGATGGATGGCACTTGTTCATTACTGAATAGCTCTTTCAATCCTTGTTTAATTTCTTCTTTTTCATGTTCATTCATGCTTAGGCTCCTGGTTTGGGGAAAATATGCATTTATCATGCTTATATGCACATTTCTTACAAATATCTTTTTCACATAATCTACATGTGTGTACGTTTTTTTCATCAGTACTATAATCACAAATATCACAATACCACACTCTATCAATAAGACTCATAACTAAACTCCAATAAACTTGAATATGCGAATCATGAAATATAGACACTTACTATATAATCTATTCCATTGCGTTTCTTTCCTGAATTCCTTAAGTTGTTCTGGAGACATTTGGGATTCTAGATCACGGATTAGTTTCCAATTAGCTTCAATTTGTTCATCAGTTATCTTCATGATTTACGCTCAGCAGTTTGATTGTTTAAATTTATATCCCAATTACTTCTAATTTTACTGATATTAATTAGCTTATATATTATAGCTTTATCCTCTGTAGTAAGATTATGTCTTCCCTCCTCTAAAAGATTCTGCAATGATTCTATTGTTATAGGCATATCATCCCTTTAATATTAAATTTCTTCTGGTGGTTTTGGCAGCGGCATCCAGTGCGTAATATTCGGAACTCGACAATAATCAAATATAGTTCTAAATTGAAAACTTCCAATTTCCGTCTTTGTATAAGTGATCGTTACAATGGTCTTGCCTGAAGTAATGCCTAATACGGGAGTTTCTTGTTCCGGCAAACTCTCTTTAACACTGATCCATTGACTTATATGACTCATAAGGTAGTCTCTCCTTGGATCATCAATTACAGACATTCCAGTAAATTTATTCTGGTCCAGTGACAATTGTTTCACCATCATTCTTAATATTAAAATCCGACTTCTTCCCACACACTCCGCAATGATTCATTCCAAATGTACGAATGTCAAGGAATTCATCACTAAAGTCAAATGCTGTGTCATAATACTGACCATCGAATGTACACTGAAAGAACTTGTGTCGTCCGTGTAACCAGCATTTGAGTTTGTTTATATATTTCATTGCTCTATTCCTATAGCCGCCTCTAAGAGCAATATCTTATCAACTGGATCATAAGCGAGTCTTAAGCTAATACCACTTTTTTCATCTATGCGACAATCAGAAATATATGGATAAGTTTCTAATAGGTATAGAAAGCAAACTTTATAATTATCCTTGTTTTTATTATATCTGATAATATCATGAACGAACAATTCACATCGACATGCTAATAATCCAACATCATTATTGCCAAAATCCCACATATATGTATCAATTGAATTGAATTTAGATAAGTCATATCTTGTTACAATATGAAATGGTTGATATACTGCTAATGGAAGTATTAAGATAGGGTCTATTTTATCTTTCAATACAAATAACTTACTAAATAGATTTATTGAAGCGGAGTTAATCGCTTTAAGAATAGAGAGAACTTCATCAGTTTTCATTTGTCGGCTCTATAAATTGATTGGTCAAAAGTTGATAATATATTATCCTCTAAACTCTTATTATTATCAAATTCTAAAACTTGATCAAATTCTTCTTCATTGATATCTTTATTTTCAATCTTTGCAACAGCAAAACCACTAGTGAGCATTAGACGTTTCATCAAGCTATTAATCATATTTCAACCATCCTTCATAAACCTCTATCTTATCATCCTTTTCTTTCTTAGCAAAGAAGTGGCTGCCTTCATAGCTGGGAGGTATATAGAAATGCCCATCATTAGCTATATCTTGCATAAACTTATGCCCACCTGTATTGATTAGCGTGATATTCTTAAAGCCGGAGAGTTTGAAGGGGGATTTTTTCATTCTTCTTCCATATTTTCAAACATCTCATCCATATCGCAGGGCAGAACAGAATCTAAATATTCCATTTGCTTATTTAATAAGTCATTTTCTTTCTGTAAGACTTTAATATGTTCTCGCAAATGCTTTATCTCATCTTCAAGCAAGTATTTTGCTGGCTCAGATATTAATAATCTTCCATTTTCGGTAATGGTTTTTTTAACTGTCATTCTCTATCCTCTAGTTCAATCATTAATCAACTTTTCCTGGTAATTTAAGGCTCATCTCATCAATTTCAAATCCACAATAACCTAAATATAAATTTATGGGTTCTATTTCTAATAAAAAACCTTGAGCGATTAAATAAGGAACAATTTCGTCCATTTGTTCATATTTATATTCATAATCATCTCCATATATTTTCGGATAAGTAGCGATAAACTTGATTAGCTCTTCTTTAGGATCGAAAGTTTTTAATATAACAAAAAATCCCATTACGGTATAACTCGAATATTCTCTCATATCAATCATTAATAACTGACCTGCTTTAGCAATTGGTTTATTATTAGTCATAAGCTTTCCTCAAACTCAAATACATGTCCCACAAATCTGCCCCAATGATTATCGGCATCTTCCAATTGAAATGATCCCAAGTATCTTGATTCAGCAAGATCAAATGTTTTTCCTGTCATCCGGACAATAAATTTTCTATCAGTCCTTTCTTTCTCTTCAGGATCATGCATAAACCACATATAAGGTTCATTATCCTGAACAGCCAATCTTAAAAAGATAGAATTTACCGGCATAGAGATACTTGTTTCTGGAAATCTACTTATTTGATATTTATAAATAATTCTATTCTTCATAAATTTTCCTCAAATTTAGTCGCGATAATGGCTTGATCGAGACATTCTTCAAGACACGAACCACTGAAACTATATTCTAGATTGCTATCTTCATCAAAATTAGCAGTATATAAAAAAATCATATATGGGAAATTATTTGCTTGCTTAATACTAAAATGATAATCAGCATTATTGAAAAACCTCAAATAAACTTCCGGCTTAAACCGTGGTCGATAATTGTTTGTATTCATATACCAATTATGGTACATTATATCCAGTATGTCAAATCAATTAGTGATATTATTTTTAGGCTATTTGCACTAATTGAATAGATTAGTTAAACTAGAGGAGAATAATTGTGAGTTCAGAAATGCGTATACAGGCTTTTAAAGAGATCACTGAGAATAAGAAATGGGAAGATATGAAAGAAATCTGGGAATTATGTAAAACTAATAAAATTCCTATTCCTCAAGAAGTGATCAATTATTTTGAAGGGGGAGAACCACACTTTTATGGAATTAGTGTAAATATTAATAATTTAGTACGATGCAGGACACTGGGTTGGAAACATTATGCAGATATTCGCTTATGCGACTTACCATCCGACATTAGTATGCTGCGATTCTTGGTATAATTATGAACAAAGAAACTACCTTATCTCCTAGAGATATCAAATCTGATTCACAGCTTCATATTCCTATGGAATGCTATAGGCTAGTGGGCGAATTCTTCAAGGGCGACAAGAAAAAGACTAATCTATGGTTTGAGAGCAAGAATCCGCTGCTAGGCAATGTTAGCCCTGATGACATGCTAGAGATGGGTAGAGGATGGAAGTTGTTAAAGTTTCTTCAGGCACAATTAGATGGGAATAATCCATGAGCAAGAACAAGAGCTTTGAATTTTTAAAGTACAAGTCACACCAAATTAGTCATAGTAATTTAGCTTCTTTTATTACGCCCAATATGAACAAAATTATAAAATATAAACCTCCTTGTATTTTATGTCGTTCTAATTGTGAACAAGTTTGTTTTAGCAAGTTTTCTCACTCTGATGATTCATATATGATAGTATATTCTATTTGTAAATCATGTCTTAATGATAAAGATCATGAGGGAAAAATGTTGAAATTTGTGAAGACTAAGTTATTTCATTGAGGAGAGTAGTCCATGTTAGCACAACTTGATATAACTTTGGCTCAATTAAGTCTAGTGGAATGGATTAAGCTACTTGCAGTCATTTATATGGTAGGACTAGCTGGGATGATGGCAATAATCGTTCCTTATATGGGCTATACAATTATAAGAGATATTATAGAAGATATTTGGTGGAAGTCAGAATGAGCTTAGTGAGCAATTGGCTGAGAGAGCTAAGGATTATTGGGCCACCTGATCCATCATTATTCTCTGATCTAAAATATTATGTGGAGTACGCGCCTGGTTATACTAACTTTGGGAATCTCATATATACGGGGCATATTAGTTATATTAGTAAAGATGCTTTGAGAATAGCATATCCATTGGGAGATTAATAAATGACCATATTAATAAACTCAATTCCCATTGAAAGTTTTAACTTTCCAGGTGGTGAATGTTCTGTAAAGATTCCTGAAATTTGCTTTGATAGGAATGCAATTACAGCTTATCTCTATTCTTCAAATGACATAATGAAATTGTTATTAACGGTTGATGCAATACGCCGAATTTATCCAATGGCTAAGATTACTTTAATTATTCCTTACTTTCCATATGCTAGACAAGATAGAGTCTGTAATCAAGGAGAAGCTTTGAGTGTTAAAATAATGGCTAATCTAATTAATGGCTTGAATTGTGATGAAGTTATTATCTATGATCCGCATTCTGACGTAACATCTGCATTGATTAATAATTGTCATACTGTCGATTCCTTGAAGTTAATTAATGGTAGTATATTATTCAATACTATTGAAGATGATCAAAATTTAATATTTATCTCTCCTGATAATGGAGCAGAAAAGAAAGTTAGAAATATAGCAAAATATTTTAATCGCCGTATGATATGTGCAACTAAAGTAAGGGATATAGCAACGGGTGAGATTATAGATACTCATATTATGTTGCGGGATCATATTATAGTTAATCCAAATCAAAATTTGCTCATTATTGATGATATTTGTGATGGTGGAAGAACATTTATTGAAATTGCTAAGAAATTAGTAGCACAAAGACCAAAAGGTAATCTCTATCTGTATGTTACTCATGGCATATTTTCTAAAGGTTTAGACCCATTAAAAGAGTACTTCAATAAAGTATTTTGCTATCATACTATGTTGCCTTCAGATAGAATTGACCGAGATTTTTTAACTATTATTGGAGAGAGACATGCTGATTAATGCATTAAATGCAATTGATTTCTATAAAACTGATCATCGCAGACAATATCCGGCTGGCACAACAGAGGTATATGCTAACTTTACCCCGAGAAGTGATCATTATGCAAATATGGGAATTGATTTTGACCATCATATTATATTCTTTGGATTGCAATATTTTATTCTGGATTATCTAATCGGAAATTGGAGTCAAACATTCTTTCGTTTACGCAAAAGCGTAGCCATTTCTGCTTATAAAAGGCGCATGGATTTTGCATTAGGAGAAGATGCCATCCGTATGGAGCATATTGAAGCGTTGCATGATCTAGGATATTTACCATTGAAAATTAAAGCACTTCCTGAAGGCACGCGAGTACCCATTGGTGTGCCAGTATTGACTATATTAAATACCCATCCTGATTTCTTCTGGCTGACTAATTATATTGAGTCTGTTTTATCTTGTTATTTGTGGAAACCAATTACTTCAGCCACTATTGCATTTCAATATAGAAAACTCTTGACTCAATATGCACTGAAAACGCATAGTTCTTTAGATTTTGTTCCATTTCAAGCGCATGATTTCTCTTTCAGGGGACTTAGTGGGCCTCAAGATGCAGCAAGTAGTGGAGCGGCTCATTTAACGTCTTTCGTAGGCACGGATACGGTTCTAGCAATAGATTTTCATGAATACTATTATGGTGCTGATGCGGAAATAGAGTTAATCGGTTGTTCTGTTCCGGCTACTGAACATTCAGTAATGTGTATGGGCATGGAGGATGGAGAATTGAATACCTTTAGGCGACTAATCAATGACATCTATCCATCCGGTATTGTCTCTATTGTCTCGGATACATGGGATTTCTGGAAAGTGATTACTGAATATACAGTAGAGCTTAAGCAAGATATATTGCAGCGTAATGGTAAGGTAGTATTAAGACCAGACTCAGGTGATCCCATTAAAATTATATGTGGTGATCCAGAAGCCGAAAAATACAGCCCTCAATATAAAGGTGCTGTTCAATGTTTATGGGAAGTATTCGGTGGTGAAACTAGAAATGGATACAGTCATTTAGATAGTCATATTGGTTTAATCTATGGCGATTCAATTACATTAGATCGTGCTGAAATGATTTTAAAGGGATTAGCTAATAAAGGATTCGCCTCCGATAATATCGTATTTGGAGTGGGTTCATATACCTACCAACATGTAACGCGCGATACATTCGGATGGGCAGTAAAAACAACTAGTGGAAAGGTTGGTAATGAGCGTAGGGATATATTTAAAGACCCTAAAACAGATTCCGGGACTAAGCGGTCAGCTAAGGGATTATTGAGAATAGATTATAATGAGCAGGGAAAACTTGCTTTATTTGATCAACAAACGCTTGAACAAGAGAATACTGGAAAATTAGAAACGATATTCTTGAATGGAAGCCTTAAGATTAGTACTACACTTCAAGAGATTAGAGAACGAATAAAGGAACAATTATGACTGCAATCGCTGACAAAATAAAAGAACTCGAAGCGCAATTGGCTGTCTTGAAAAGCTTACAACAGCAGGACCCATTGGAACCCTATAGACAACCATTCCCTGAGCCTCTATTGCCAGCGGTGCCAGCCCAACCTCCCTGGTGGGGATATCCTCATCATTATGGATGCACATGTCATAATTGTCAGACGTATTGCGCAATAATGCCTTATAGATAATAACTAACTGTAGGAAGTATAATTATGGCAACAAAGAAAGGTTTTTATTTAATTGATTTTCTTTTAAAAGAGTATGATTTTGCTTTTCCAGATCGTGAAACAGCTCTTAAAAGAATAAGTAAATATGTTACAGTCAATGGAAAGAGTGTATCTCCTGATTATCAGGTTGAACTGGATGATTTCATTATGATTGCATCAAATAATGAAGAATATGAATGGCCTCTTGAGCCACGATCTTTGGGACACTTTCTGAAAATAGCTGATCCTTCAACCATCCATTGTATGGAATAGGGATTATTCAATGATAACTAACTGCCCATTTACCGGACAAGAGTATGATGATTATCAATTAGATAAAATTCTATCTGAAATTGATGTGCATATAAAATCAGCATTAAATAATGCAACATCTATTTTTAGGGATGAATTAGAAAAAGCCTTCCTTGAGAAGAGCAAAGCTGGAGAGGGTTTTTAAAATGAAAATAATCATTAACTTTATACTTGTAATTCTGAATCTTCTAATCACTGGTATGATATTTAGATTAATCATACTTACTCTTCATGAAATGAATAATGGCCTGATATTCGTTCCATTCTATATTTATGGTCTTACATATTTTTTAAGCCTGATTATAAAGTTTAGTAGTAGCAATAAATGAAAGAATCAAATAACTCATTTGAAATACCAGTTATGGGCATTGATGGAACTAATGAATTAAAATTATACGATATACTCTGGGGTAAGTCTTATGTTTCAGAATATTCAATGCGCATAGCTGTTCCTTATTTGCGACGTATTAAGTCTTGGATGGCTTTACCACTCAATGAAAGAATTAATTTTATGAATATGCGGAGACAAAATAAAGCTTACAATAAAATTATTACTCAGCACGCACATAAAAGAGGCTATTTCATTAATGGGCGTAAGGTTTTCAAAATTATATGTGATCTTTCGCCATTGGATAAAATATGATTAAATTCCTAAAGCATCTTTTTAAGCCAAAGATTTGTAATCATCCCTCTGCGAAGGGATATATTGTTAAGTGCGACAAACCGGGCTGTATGGAAAGACAAAAAATAATGAATATAAATATATATTCTTCCCTTGGTGATACAGACCCAATGGAGTTATATAAGGCATGGACTAATCCACAATCTGCTCCCCTAAATTATGATCCTGATCGTCCAATCTTAAGGGAGTGGGGATGTTTTTGTAAATATCCTTCTGAGCAATTGATTGCCCAAGATCAATTAATATACTTTCCTGGAATGGCAGCATGTTTAAAATTGATAGATTCTGATATGCTGATTCAATTGTATCAATGTCAGCAATGCAAGAACACCACAAGAATGTTTCTTAAGAAGATTGCAAAATCGTTTAACTGGTATTACTGCTAATGGGTATATTTGATGAGCTAATGAATATATTTGATGAAATGTTTTTTTATGGTCTATCTCATCAATATGGATATATTGATTTAGGGGCTGCTGTGAATTGTGGAATGCAGCACCAATTAGCTAGCCAGCAGATGTTAGCAGCTCAGATGGCTAAGAGAGAGGAAATTCCCTTAATTAATGTCGAAATTAAAGAAAAACCTTTAATAGAGGCCGATGCTAAGGGTAAGTCAAGATCATTTGACTGGTATCATTGTTAGATAGATATAATCTATTCAGCCAACTATAATTATCCATTCTTAAACTATAAACTAATAACAAAAATAATGCAATACCCTATTTACTTATTGAATAGAATAGTGTAATGTGAGGATAATTATTATTTTGGAATATACAATGCGACCAACCAGAGATAGAATTAATTATGCATTAGAGCAGATAACTAATCATAATAGTGATTTCTTAGACATAAAGAATCGACTCACCAGAATGGAAGGCCAGCTTGATTCTATCTTTAAGTTCATGAGTGACGTTCACATGAAAATGGCCGCGACTTTAGAGGCTTTCCATTGTCTTGATGCTACCTTAAAGGTTAATTCAATTGATACTACTATGGAGATTCTAGACAATCGACTAGAAACTATTACTATTGAGCTACATGAACGACTAGACAACATTACAGATAATCTTGAGTCATCCCTTGATGAATTGCTTGATAATAAATATTCAGACAATGATGATTCAGAAGAAGAGCAAAAGAAAATCGCTTATAAACTTTTAATTCTTCGTGATAATGACAAGGCCACAATGATTAATGTAATTGAGGATGAATAAATGATAAAGAAAATTATTGCTATTGTTTTTTTTGGGACAATTCTTTCCGGCTGTACGGACGCTGAATTATCCTCTTTCGATACTCTGAGTAATCCAGAACATGTTCAATGTTATTCTGGTGGTAAGCTAATCTATGAAGGCGATTCTACGGGTAAGGTTCTTAGTGTAGAGAAAAGTGATGGATATTATTTCAGAGATAAAGCTACGCAAAAATTAGTTGAGATTAGCGCAGATTGTATTTTTACGCAAATATAGGATAGGTAAATAATGCCAATGCCAGAAATATATTCCCAGATATTCCATATATCACCTGAGAGTGTTGAAGGGCACGTTCTGCCCGAAGGTTTTGATAGAGCTTTTCAAATTCGACTAAAAGAATTTGATAATAAAATACTATCCTGTAATATATATTATAAAAGTGATTCGCTTCCCTGGCATAATATTGATGAGAAAGATATGTTAGAAATGTGCGGAAGATTTAATGAACATTTAGACAGTAAAAGGAAAAAGAATAATGATTGAATTAAAAACCCGAATTGAAGAAACTTGTCCAAATCTCAATAATAATAGAAATGAAGAACTCTCTATTGCATGGGCTTTCGGTGGAGATGGACAATATGAAGAAGCAGTTATTGTTATAGGAGTTGAATTCAATAAAGCTAAATTATTTCAGATTAAAGAAAGAGATATGGAAGCTGCTTTGAAAAGAATAAATTCACGATTAAAAGACGCTTACGAGGCCAATCAATGCAAGACTTAACCCCTGAACAAATAACCGAAGCTGAAAAAGCACTCTTAGCCCATCGTCATAAGATGAAAAAGGTTGCTGACTTTATTAACGAACCCATGAAAGATAAGAATGGTGAAGTGATTAAAGATAGGCAAGGTAAAGCAAAATCTATGTCAATGCATTTGCGTACTCAGTATGTAGCATGTGCCTTGGATGAGCTAAATGAACGGGTAACTAACTCCTTTTCAATGTATGCATATAACTATAATAAAGCATTTGATGAGCTATTTAGACGTTTGGAAAAGCTGGAAAGTAAGAATAGCGAAGTTGAAGCAGATGAAGCCGTCAAGTAAATGTCGTGTGCATCCTTATGGATATATCTAAAAAGTTTATTCACTGTAGAAAGCATGGTGAATCAGAAGCCTATGAGCGTCCTTATGTTGAAGGAAGAAAACAACGGCTTAGATGTCACACTTGTATTCTAAATTATAGGCAGAAATATAGAAAAATTAAGATGGAAAAGAGAAAGGCTGTCTATAAGATTCCCTATGAATACAAATGCGCTCCCCTCTCGGGCTGTATTCCAATCGAGAGATATGGATATCTAGGGTGCCATCATTGTATTGGCAAGTGGGATGATTATCAGCTAAAATATCTATTAGCGTTTAAACCGCAACCTTATCGGTGGGAGTGGAATCAGATATAATGGGAATTAATATAAATTTTAGAAGATGGCATCCACATTCTGACCATCCAGAATGGGATAGTCTACGTTATGGGGGTGATAAAGAATTTCCAGATTTTTGTAGAGATTTACCTCAGATAAATCATCCAGATATTAAAGAAATGAGTGATTATTATGATGAATATCCTTTTCGTCCAGATGATTTCAAATTATGGAGAATGGCTATTCGTAAAAGTAAATTGCCATTTCGCGCAAGATTTCTTAAGTTGATGAGTTTATGTGAGCAGAATCCAGACTATTGGATTAGTTTTATTTATTAAGTAGGAAATCAGATATGATAGACTATCTAATTAGCTTTATAAAAAAAAACCATGCTCGATATGTTCTTGGTACATTGTCTATTTTGAGCAGAACCTATAGTACTGGTGAACTAATGGCTGACAATTGTGATTACTTTTTCAGTGAAATAATTGAGAGTAAACCTACTATAGATCAAATAGCTAATCATTTAAAAGGATTAAGGAAATATCAAGATATCGGTCCTCATCCAATTACAATTATTATTTTTATGGATGGCTATGGTAGCCTTGCAATTATGTCTAATAATGGTACTCGACTCACAACATCTAAGGTGAAATATGACAATAATTAAAGAAAGATTGAATAAGTTTAGGAAATTATGTACTAAACATAAAATGTCTGGGAATTATACTCTTAATACTTGGATTTGGTTTTTATATCAGCATGGTTTCTTAGATAGTTTCTCGACAAATGGCGATTAATTAGTGTCTCAATATGTCTATAGTAAATTAACTGGAAATGGATCGTTTAGGCCAGATAATATCTGTCGTGATAAGTATTATGAGCCGTGCCGCTATTGCAGTAGTAAAGATGGGATTTGGGCTTATTATCAATATCAAGACTGGCGAAAATATAGCCAGCGACATATTTTGGTTTCCTATTATAGAAGCAGATATAAGATCAGTAAAACTGAAGCAGATGCCATGGTTAACCCGGACCATGTATTCTATTATTACAGATTTTACTGTGATCAATGTAAGGCTAAATATCTGGAATGCCCTATTCTTGGCGCTAATAGTATGGATGATGACGGTGAAAGCGCTGTTGAGCAAGCGACAAGTTCTTGGAACAATCGAATTCTGGATCAAGGCAAACTACTCTATTGGGAAAGATAGTCTCATGCCTAACCTCACGAATGCATAATTATGCATTATAACTTGACTATTCTGCATAATTGATATAATATATGCATCATGCGCGGACATGCGAATAGAATACAACTCATCGAAAATAAGATTATTAATCTCAATCTTGCTTCTCAAGAAAAGTTACCCCATAAAGAAGACCTCCGAGACTTCATGGCTTTTCAGCAATACTTCTTTCCTTTATTAGAAGGTCAAGAGTTTGTCATTTCTAAGCCGATTTGTCGAGAACCTCATCAACTTCAATTAGCTCAGTTAGCTGACCGCATTATTCATCATGATGTTGATCGGTTAATAGTCAATATTCCACCCAGCTATGGTAAAACCACATGGGCGGTTATGTTGGCAGCCTATGGATTAGGGTTTTACCCTCGCAGCCGCTTTATCTATATTTCTTACTCTGCTGGCGTAGCCATTACTCAATCCACTAAGATTCGATGCATTGTTGAATTACCTCAGTTTCAGCAAATCTTTGGCGTTGAATTGTCTCAACATACCCGTGGCAAAGAATTCTTTATCACCAATCATAATGGGATGGTTTATGCGGCGGGTTCTGAGGGTACTATTACTTCTAAACATGCGGGATTAGCGCATATTGAAGAATTTGGCGGATGTATCTTCATTGATGACTTCCATAAGCCGAATGAGGTACACAGTGACACTATTCGAGATCGACAGAATGAGAACTTTCATAAAACCATTCGGAGCCGCTTAAATAACCGTAAAACACCCATTATATTCATTGGTCAACGCTTACATGAAGGTGATTTACCTGCATTACTCATGGGGGGTAAATTTGATACCCATACTTGGGAAAGGTTTATCTTAGAAGCCCTTGATCCGGCTGGAAATGCATTAGACCCCAGCAAACATACTAAAGAAGAGTTGATTAAGCTGCGAGAGATTAATGAATATGTTTATTCAGCCCAATATCAACAGAATCCTCAACCTGCCGGAGGCGGTATCTTTAAACGGGATAAGATTACAGTACTAGATCAAATACCCAACAATATTATTACCACCTTCATTACGGTTGATACGGCTGAGACGGCTAAAACTTACAATGATGCCACGGCCTTTGGGTTTTGGGGTCTATATAAGCTCAAACAGAACAATAAAGAAACCGATACGATTGCATTAGTATGGCTGGATGCCTGGGAGATTTGGGTTGAGCCATGCGATCTTGAAAGCAAATTTATGCAATTCTATTATCAGTGCGCCAGGTTCCACGTAGAACCTAAAATCATTGGTGTTGAAAAGAAGTCTACTGGAACTACTCTGCTGTCTACATTACAGAAATTGCCGGGTCTAACCGTTATTGACACCATCCCTCACCGTACCACGGGTAAATATCAAATAGCGGGAAATTTGAACGAAGATATTAAGATCGCTATGACCCGTTCCAATAAGATTGAGGGCTTCTTATCCTGCCAAAGTTATGTCCATTCTGGGCGTGTTTCGGTGATGAACAACATATTTGATGCAAATGGAGAGGAATTATGTATAAATCACTTGACAAAAATAACAGCAAATGATACACATATACGCGATGACCTGGCCGATACGCTGAGAGATGCAATTAATATGGGTTTAATGTCTGATTATGTTCTGAACTTCTCAAATTATGCACATATACAGACTGTCATCAAAGGTTATAAAGGCACACTAAAAAGAGCACGAAATTGACAGAAGCCGCTGACCAATACAGTAATGACGATACCGAAGATTCCCTGCTGTCTCGCTTAACCCGCGCTGTTGAAGACTGGATGGATTGGTTTAAACCCAATAATAGCCGCTATCGACAAGCGCAAGACTTTCTCTTTGAAAGCAATATCAATCGCACTGAATCAGCCACATTGACCGAACTACAGCGCCCAGAAATACAAGCAAATGTATTAAATGCGTTCTATACCCATCTTTTGGGCGAGTTTGCAAAGAATACGCCATGTCCCATGGTTCAACCTGCGGCGGGTGATCCGAGCCTAGCCCCGCAAGTGGAAGTGGTTGAGAATCACATGCGCTATATCTTTGACAGTACAAAAAATTGTCAAGTGAATCTATTTGGTAATATGCTGTCCGGTGGATTTGCCATTGGCAAGGTTAAGACTAAATACGTCAATGATAAGAGCTTTGATCAAATGCTGGAGTTTGATATTGTCCGTGATAATACCCTGGCTGGCTTTGATCCCTTAGCCCGTAAGCGTCATAAAGGCGATGGCAAGTATTATTTTGAGCTTTATCCCAAACCCAAGGAAGAGGTTGAAGAGGAATACGGCATTACCATCAAAGACAGTGCCTTTAGTGCGATGCCCAGCGATGGTTTCTCATGGTTCTACACGCAAGGCTATGGAAAGAGTAAACAGAAGATTGTCATGGTCTGTGATTATTATGAGAAGAAATACAAGTATAAAATGCTGTATTTAATCTCAGACCCTACCCATCCTGACCAACAGAAAACCATTACCCGCGAAGAATACAAGCACTTAGTGGCTGAGATTGAAGACCAAGGATTAATGGTTCAACCCCCTCAGATTATTAAGAAAGGCAAGCGTAAACAAGTCACCATTCATAATTACAAATTTATTGCCAGCCAAGTCTTAGAAGATGAGGAAATGGACTATAGCTTTCTGCCCGGTGTATTCTTTGATGGCAATTCAGCATGGATGAAGAATAATATACAAATGTGCATCCCTTATATCTGGTATGCCATGGATATGCAACGGGCTAAGAATGTGTGTTTGCAGCATATTATCAATGAAATTGAAAATATGCGCATGACGGATGTATTGATACCCAAAGAGGCTTTACCTGCTGAAGAGGAATACCAAGAAGCCTGGTTAAACCCTCAAAAGACCAATGCGGCTTTAATCTATAATCAATTTCCGCAAGCGAATAATAGTAATGGACAACCTTTAAATGCCCCTCAAGTTATTCCACGGGGTCAGGTCAGTCAAAGCGTCATTAGCATGTTTGAAGCGGCTGATCATACGATCCAAATGATTTTGGGTAGCTATGATGCGCAACAAGGTCAACAGAATAATATGAGTGGTGCCGCTATTGAAGCGGGAGCTACCCAAAGCAATAATGCATCGCGTCCTTATATTATCAATTATGCCGAATGCATGAGCCAAGTGTTAACTATTCTAGTGGATTTATTTCCCAAATATATCACCACTGCACGCACTATTCCTATTATGGATAAAGATGGTCAGCGTGACTTTATTCGAGTCAATGATTCGGTTCAGAATCCACAATATAAACTGGAATATGAGATTAATGATTTACAAGTTGAAGTGCAGATGAATGCTACTTTTGAAGTCCAACGAACTAAATTCTTAGATACGGTGACGAATCTTATGAAGATTTGCCCACCGATTAATGAGTTTGTCGCTTCACCGGATGGCATTATGCTGATATTGGATAATATCGAGGTTAAAGATATCTCGCTGTTTAAAGAGAAATTCAGTGCGTTCTATCAGAAGCAAGAAGCCCAGAAACAACAGCAACAGCAAATGGCTATGCAAATGAATCCTGAAGTGAATAAACTGAAGATTGCCCAAATGAATCAGCAATCTAAACAGCAAGAATTACAAATAGACATGCAGAATAAAGAGAAAGATCGTCAAGCGGAATTGCTGAAAACGTCTATTCAAATGCACATGGATACTCAGAAAGTGCAAGCCATGAATAATGAATCCGAAGCTAAGATTGTAGTTGCTCAGAATGAGGTGGCTATTGCAGCCCAAAGAGCGGCTTCTGAGAATCAACGTAGTCTGATTGATGGCGCAATTGCGCTGGATAAACATGCCTATGGCAAGATAGAAAGTGATCGTGCGCATGGGTTGGAACAGTCGAAACACGCGGCTGGTATATTAAAAACATTGGGAGAATTGAGTAATGAAAAAGAGCGAAATGATGCCCTCAAAAGTCAAGGGCAAAATGAAGGAGAAGCAAGCGGCGTCAATGCCGAAAGCGAAGGCCAAGGGGAAAGCCAAGAAAATGAAAGCACCGAAACGGAGTAAAGATTATGGCGCATATTAAGAAACCAAATGAATCGAATAAACCAAATACAAAGCAAAACTTCGGCCATAAATTAAAATCATTGATTGATAATTCAGCCAATGGTATGGAAAAGTTACGTCAGAAAATGGTCGGCAAACGGGGTAAATAATGGCAAAACTCACGGCTAAGAAAAGAAATGCATTGAAGAGTAACACATTTGGATTGCCCGGTGAACGTAAATATCCAATGCCAAATAAAAGTCATGCCGCGAATGCCAAAGCACGCGCTTCTCAGCAGGTTAAGAAAGGCAATCTTTCTTCGGCTGAGAAAGCCAAGATCGACCGTAAGGCTGATCGTATTTTAGGGGAGTCGAAAGGCTCAAAATCTAAATCTAAGAAGAGGAAATAATCATGAGTGGAATGAAAAGTTGGCCGATTGAAGAGCCAAAAACAGGTGGAAAAACCTGCGATCCTGAACAACGGGCTAAAAAAATGTCTCCGGCTCAATCCGGTGGCTTTACCCCGATGATCATTAAAAAGGTAGTGAAGTCTTAATTGTATATAATACTTGACAAATTAAAAATAATTAAGTATTATATTCAATGTCTCTCTCTGTGATGGGTTCTTAGGATTAAGGCCCATCACCGCCACCCCAGCGTAGTGGGGTATTACCGACAATGCACGGGTAAATGCGTTCCGAACTTCACGGTATGAAGGTGTTAGCGTGACGGCGTAAATAGTCATATAGAGGTATCGTATGCAACAAGAGCAAAGTTTAGGTAGCGCAGTTCCTAATAGTGGAGCAGCGCCCGTTTCAGTAGCAAGTCAACCGAATGAAAGTACGGCGGCTCCAGTAGCACGTCCTACGTATTCGGAAGATCAGCAAACGCATTTGAATAGTTTAATTGGTGCGGCTAAGAAAGAAGGTTATGAGAAGGCTTTGAGAGAACGACATGAACAGACGGGACACCAAGCCCCAGTTCAACCCGTTCCGTCTTATGTCCCTCCTCATCAACCCGTTCAGCAGCCTTATCAAGCACCGATTGATCCTCAAGTGCTTCAGCAAATGATTGATACATCCACTGAGGCTAAATTTAAAGAAAAGCTTCAGCAGGTGCAGCAAGAGTTTGCTACTAAGAGACGGCAAGAAGAAGCGAATGAACTGACCAATAATCTATTACCGAAAGTCAATGCAGCGCGTGAAAAATTCGCTGATTTTGACAAGAAAGTAGATTTTGAGGCATTTCAAGGTGATGAATGGTATAGGAATTTGAGTCAAATAGATAATGCAGGTGAAGTGATGTATGCCTTAGTGGATAGTCCATCACAATTTACCTCATTAGAACTTTTACTCAACAGTGGAAATAAAGCGAAAATAGCAATGGCTAAGAATAAAATCCAACAACTCTCTACCAGTATGAAGAACAATGAATCATCTGCTTCTAAGAAAGTCGCTAATGAACCGCTCAAAGACGTACGACCCTCCAAAGTAAATAGCAGCGGTGACGTTAATCTGACTAAAGCAGCCCGTGAGAAATACGCTCGACAGTTTTAAACTATTGAGCTTCTAACGGTAATGCGCTCTGGTGATTAGACCCGCTGTTAATAGTGATCATTATTAACATTCGAGGTTTTTACAATGCCACAAGCATTACCAGCAGATAATATTTTACAAAACGTGCAGACTTACCAAAAGTCTGATTTAGGCCCATTATACATTTGTAATCCGTTGATCTTTACGGCTAACAAAATGTTTGATGATTTCCAGAATTTCTCGGGAAACTTAGGCGACAGTGTTACTTTTGACAAACCATTGAAATTGGTGGGTACGGATTCGTTAGTCGCTAACTTTGAACGTATCCAACAGCGCACCCAAACATTAACAGTTGATAAAGAGTTCAGCGTTGCTATTCAAGGTAATGCACAGCAATTCATTTTCAATATTGATGCATATATGGATCGCCTGGGTTTGCCAGCCATTCGACGTATTGGTGGACGTATTTCACAAGACGTTGCGCTTTTAGCTGAAACCAATACCTACCGTTGCTATGGGGACGGACGCAGTCCCGTAAATTCTTTTGCGCAATTAGATGCGGCACTAGAGTCCATGCGAGACTATGGGGACGCAGGTTATCCAACCCGTGGTTATTTACCTTCTACTGTTATTTCAGCCATTATCAATTCCGGTATTAATCAATTTGTACCTGAACGTAATGAAGAAATTGCGCAGACTTGGATGTTGGGTGACTTTGCAGCGTGTTCATGGTATCGCGTTACCAATATGCCAAAACACATGTCCGGTGAATTCGGTACTGTTGATCCCGCTACTTTAGCATTGACTGTGAGTGCAATTAGTCCAGACGGTTCTACATTGACCATGACCAGTGCAGGTGGTAGCCATACCCAAGCATTAGCGGCTTATGATATTTTGACGCTTGACCCTAATAATGCTGTTGGCGCTTTCTTCTTGCAGTTCTCGCAATTCAATACCACCTCTCAGAAAATACAAGTAGCTGTTCAAGCGGATGCCACTTCTTCGGGTGGTACTGTTACAGCCACTATTTTCCCCGCATTGATCTCCGGTGTGGATCAACCCGACAATAACAACAAAAACATTAACGTGTCTTTGGCTTCTTTAGTCGGCGCAACCGTAACCACAACCGCCAGTCATAATGTGGGCTTCATTACGGGCGGTAATGCATTGTACATCGCGATGCCGCGTTTGCCGGACCAATTTCCATTTCCATCCAGCCAAGAAGTGGATGATGAGACGGGTGTTTCGATGCGTGTTTACTACGGTAATATTCCAACACAAAACGTATATGGTTTAGTCCATGACGTAATTTGGGGTAAAACCTTGGTACAAGAGTATGCCATGCGTTTAGCTTTCCCATTGGTGAGCTAATACTTGATGAATATAACGGCAAACCAACTGATTCTACAAGCCTATTATCTGGCCGATATTGTCGGACTGGATTTTGAAACGGCTTCTGGTTCTCAGAAATTGGTGGGTTTGCAGTTATTGAACGGCATCTTAGGCGAGGTTGCTTTAGATGCCGTTTTCATCCCTTATTTTACACATCAGACATTCAATACGGTTCGTGGTACCGAAATATATGTGATACCGAATTTAATTGAAGTCAGTACGATGACTTACAATTTGAATGATTCTGTCCGCTATTCTTTAACACGTGAAAGCATCAACCGTTATTTTGGTTGGGCGCGTGTGAATAATCTCATTTCATTACCCTCTAAGTATACCGTAGAACGTGAACATAATGCCACTAAGATATATATGTATCCTATTCCCGATAAGGAATATGTGGTTAATATCACGGGTAAATTCATGCTATCGGATGTTACCGAAGGCCAAGTCCTAACCGATACGTATGATGTTTATTATTTAAAATGGTTGAAATACCGTTTAGCCTTAGAATTATGTCAAATCAATGGTAAACAACTCAATCCGGATGCGGCTCTGCAATTGGCTAATTTAGAACGTAGAGTCAATAAATTGGTGGGTACCGATTTAAGCATTAACAAATTCTCCTTAATTGCGAAACGGGCTGGACGTGGGGATGCTTATATGCAAGCTAACTTCCCATCGGCATGGTGGCCTTAATGGTCATGAGTAATACCCCTCAAACTATCCCTATTAAGATCGTGGGTGGCAGTACTTTTGCACGCTATCCTAAAATAACCAATGAAAAAACGGTTAATATGATGGTGACATCGGAGAACGATATCAAAGCTTTGGTAGACAATTCAGGTTATTGCAAAGACATTGATTTTGTACCCGGTGAACCGCGCGCTTTATACGTCAGTGTTCGTTTGAATTCTCTGATTGCGGTTATCGGCAATGTTGTCTATGCCATTACGCCGAGTCTGGATTTTCACGAAGTAGGTTTATTGGATTCGTTTAAGGGCGATGTATACATTACTGAAAACTTAGCCAGTCAAATTGGTATTGTTGATAACTTAGCCTTATATATCTATAACTACAGCAATAATACATTTGTCCGTGTGGATATTCCCGATGTCACTCCGGCTTATATTGCATTCTTAGATACGTATTACATTGTAACGGATTCAAATCGAAACTTTTGGCAACTCAGTAACAGTGATGATGGTTATACTTATAATGCCTTAATGATCGGCTTTCTACAAACGGCACCGGACGAATTACAAGCGGTTGTTCCGTTGAACAGAACCCTATGGGTTATGGGTAAGAAGGTATCGGAATTATGGAATGATAATCCTACGGGATATAACGCTTCGGGTATTGGCAATCCAGTCTCCTTTCCTTTCCAACGCAATAATTCTATATCCATCAATTATGGCGTATTGTCAGTACCCACCATTTGTGTTGGCTTTGATCGGTTGATTTGGTTAGCGTTCAATGCGGAAGCAGGGCCAACCATCGTCTATACGGAAGGTGGCCCCGTCAAAGATTTGTCAACGGATGGACTGGACTACATTCTAAAAAATATCATTCGTTTTCCAGAACAATCGAGCGCGACATTACGTGAAGAGAACGGCCATATTATTTATCAACTGACTTTCTTTAATCCGATGGATAATCTCAGTATTCAATATGATTTCAGTTCTGAATTGTGGAGTCATTGCACAGATGAACGTCAGAACTTTCACATTATGAAAGAATTGGCTTATTTTAACAATCAATATTACTTCATTAATTTTGATGAGACTGATCCGGGTCTTTATTTACTAAGCGCTCAATTAACCACTTACAATGGTGCGAATATCCCACGTATTCGTATATGCCCACCATTGCAATATAAAGATAAAAAGTTTGTGGTTAAACAAGTGGAATTGCAGATGGAACAGGGCGAAAGTGATGATGAGCGTCAGATTGATTTGTCCCTTTCTAAAGACGGTGGTGAACGATTTGGAAATAAGGTTCGTTATACCATGCTTCCGGTAGGTCATCGTAAAGGCCAGGTGCATTTTTGGAATTTAGGCATGGCGAATGATTTGCGTTTACAGTTTGAATTCTTATCGCCTGGACGCTTTGTAGTGATTGATGGGACAGCGGAGATACGAGTATGAATGTACTTACTTTTCCATCCACATCAAAACCTTTAAAAGTATCTTCTAAATTGAAAGTCAGTCCTCAATTGAATAGTCTGGTGGGAGAAATGGAATTGAATGAAGACTTCTTCAATTTCTTTTCCATGAATACGCAAGAACAACAATTATTCTTTTCTCAAGACGGTCATTTGGTTCCTACTCGGACTAATGATGAATTGGTGGGGCCTAATTCACTCAGCACGTCACAATATACAGCCCGTTTTGCTTATAACGGCACTACTGAAAACCACATGGCGAATACGGCGGGTGAATTCAAGAATATCAGTATGAATCAGTTAAGCACCCGTGCGGCTATTGTAGCAGCCATACCGATGCCTGACCGAATTGAGCAATACGGTGATGAGAATAAATTGCTGTATACCAATGTGAATGGAACCACCTTTCAAAATCTAACCGTGGGTTTAAGTTTTCCGATGCAGTTTGCAACGGATGGTACTACCTTATCACTCAATATTAATGGCACTCCATCGAATGTTCCGATATCGGCTCCCACATGTGTTGTTCACTTCGATTCATTTGATGGCACTAATTTATTTTTAACAATTAACGGCGATCCTAGAAAAATAGTTACGGCAGCACCGTAAGGGGAAATAGAATGTCTTCAATATTTAACGATATCTTCGGTACAGGGTCTTCATGGAGTAATCCAGCGAATGCTGCGATGCCTTATTTACAGCAGATTCCCGGCACAATATCGCCGTATTATCAGCCCTATATTAATACGGGCCAGAACTCCATGAACCAGTATTATAATAATTCAAGTCAATGGGCAACCCCTCAAGGTGCTTCCAATGATTATAATACCATTGCAGCGGGTTATACCACTTCACCTTATGCCCAATATCAAGATCAAAATATGATTAATGCAGATGAACAATTTGCTGCTGCGAGTGGACAAGCGGGTACGCCAGCACAACAAGCCGCATTGGCTGACCAAATCAACGGTATTAATTCCAAAGATGAGCAAGCCTATATCAATTCTATTCTCGGTATACAGACCGAAGGTGAACATGGCTTACAAGATTTAACGCATTTAGGTTACAACGCTTCCAATACATTAGCGGGTATGTTATCGAAAAACTTAAGTGCTGAAGGGGCTTTAGCATATACGGGACAGGCCAATCAAAATAAATATAATGCGCAGCAAGGCAATATGTGGTCAAGCATATTTGGTACCGCTGCTTCAGCAATTCCTTGGTTAGCTGGGGGCCTTACCTCATCTGCAATTCCGGCTGCCATGGCCATGGCATTATAAGAGGAAACAATAATGCAATTCCCCATTGAAGACTTGCCTTTACAATCGCCTCTGACGAGCAATATTAATAATTCTCTGGATATTTACTCTAAGCTCCAACAAGCGATGGCTGCCCCTGAGCAAATGAAGATGCAACGGGCAATACAGCAAGCGGCTTTGCAGAAGCAACAAATGGATAATCAATATTATCCTCAAGATATTCAATCTCAGATTGCCTTAAAAAATGCTCAGGCATTAGCTCTTCAGAATAAAGCACCCTCTTATCAATCGGGTATTGGTCAACAAGTGGCTGATCGTATGCAGTTAATCAAGCAGTATGGTCCGAACAGCCCTCAAGTTCAAATGTTTGATAAAAACATGGATATTGTTAATGACAAAATGCAAGCGATGGCTGGATATCAAAGAGGATTAACGGATAGCCTTCCAACACGATATGCAACGCCACAAGCCAGGGCGCAGCTTATGTCATTTGCACAGAATAAACTGGGTTTACCAACCGAAAAAGCAATACAGGTGGCAGCTAATCCAAGTAGATATTTCCCCATGGGGGCTGAGGGTAATCTTGATTTCAGTCAATTTCAACCGAATGGTATTCAACCCCAAGCACCGCCTCAAGGCATGATGCCAGGAATGGGCCAATTACCACCTGCTCAAATGGGCGGCGCGTCACCCAATCCAGCAGCCGGAATGACCATAAATCCACAAATGGCACAACAGGCAATCCAGGCTAATCCGCAAATAGGCCAACAATTAGGCGCACAGTCTCAAGGACAACCACCCCAACAACCTATGCCCAATGGATCGCCAATCTCAGCGGCATTGTCACAGGCCACCAATCAATTAACGCCGGATGAGAAGGCACGAGCGGGTCAGCAAGGATTGGAAACTCAATCATACATGGATACTAAGACAATTCCCGTTCAGCAGCAAAATGCTATTTATGCCGCTAATCGCGCCCGTGTTTACGCCAATTCTTTAATTAAAGAAATGCCCAATATAACCCAATATTTTAATCCAGCCGGAAAACTGAGACTCACAAAAGATCAACTTTCTTCTGTCATGAGCGGAAAAGCACCGGAAGGATTACAAGATTTAGCCAATTTTAAATCAGATTTAGAAAACTATAAATTAGAAGCCGCTACTATGTTGAGAGTACCCGCTGATCAACAAGGACGCGGTGATTTTGGAAAAGCATTTGATTTGAATAGTTGGTATACCAATCCTCAACTGGCGCAACAAACCCTAATGCATATTATGCAAAATGTAACGAATGCCGAGAAATTGAATGCGCAGCCCGTTGAGCAAGCGCGTCAGCAAAGCAACATTCCATTGCCATCCATAGGTCAAGCACTTTCTGCGCAAGGCAGTGGAAATAATGGTGCTGCACCTGCTCAAATGAGTATACCCAACTTCAATTCTAAATCTGAATTTCAGACATGGTTTAAATCAAAAACTCCGGCAGAACAAGCGGCTATTAAACAACAAATGAGCAATCAATAATGCCCTATACACCGACATTAGACGATATTGAAGAAATAGAAGGACAGCAAGCCAAAAGTGGTGGCTATAAACCTTCTTTATCGGATATTGATGAGATTGAGAATGCCCAGAATCTTCATATCGGCAATACTGCTTTAAGCAAAGATTTCAGATGGTCACAAGCACCCCAACAATTGGCACAGCAAAGTTCATCTTTAGCTAAAACAATATTGGGTAATACTGAATATGGTACTTTAAATCTGGGTAGACGGATTGGCAATACTCAATTACAAGTTTTGGAAGCCATGGGTATTCATCCTTCTAAAATAGCGGCTGCATTAGGGTTGAAAGGTGTCCCAGAACAAATTCCAGAAAGCTATTTAGGCAAACAGAATTATGTCCCACAAGATACTGAAAATACTCCGATAGCCCAAGGTTCGCAAATGTTGGGTGGAACCGCTCCATTAGTACTATCAGCACCCGAAGCTGAGGGAGGAGCATTGCTGACAAAGGCGGCTGAACAAGCTCCTAAAGCGGCTGGATTCTTAGCAAAATATGTGGGTAAACCATTAGGACAATATGCTAAAAATATTGCATTAGGAACAGCAACAGCCCCATTCTATAGTGATCAATCTGTTCCGCAAGCAGGAAAAGAAGCGCTCACTAATCCTTTGATGCTTGGGTTATCCGCTATTCCTTCAATGACACAAATAGGTTCTGATGCTGGACAGTCTATTAGTCAAAAATTAAAACGCTTAGGAGGGACAGCGACACCCGAAGAAATGCAACAACGATTAGCTGCTTTGAATGCATTAGGAATTAAGAATACCCCTCCCGCTAAAATTATCAGTAGTCCAAGTTTAGCACGTGCTGAATCATTATTATCCGTTTCCCCTGGTTCTCCTATGGCTCAAGCTCAATTAGGAGTTGGCAAAGCATTTGGTCAAAATCTTAATGAAGGATTAGGTTCTATCGGTGTAAAGGGTGAAGGATTGGAGGGAGATACTAATCTAAAACAAGAAATTGCTAATGAAGTAGGTCAGAATTATTCAGCGCCTATTCATCAACAATTAACTGAAAATCTACGTAGTCTATCGGGTAAATCGGATAATCCTTTAGAGTCACGCGGTGAAAATCTTCAAGAAGTACAGGATGAGTTAAATAATACGTGGAATCAACGTGTCAAACATAATCAAGATAAATATGATGCCATGGGCCAAACCGGAAAAGATGAAGGTGCTAGAGTAGCTCAAGATACTATTACTAAAAAAGCAAAAGAATTACGTGATGAAATGGATATTGTTAAGAGCCGTCATACATTAGGAGGCTTCGATTCAGATTTATATAATGATCTAGGTAATATTATTGATCAGAAAAAAACAATTGATTATTTCACCGGAAAACCTGATCAATATCCTCAGCAGGATTTTAAGGATGTCAATGCATTCAAGAAATATTATTGGGAAAAATCCGAACAAGCATATGCTTCTGGAAATAAACAAGCCGGTAAAAAATACCGTGCTTTATATAATGCTTATGATCAAGATATTAAGCAAGCCGCTGTCACTCATGTAAATCAAAATCCGGGTTCTCAATTGCTTGATCAATATATGGATGCACAAACAGATTATAAAAATAATCTGGTTCCTATCCAAGAAAACAAGGCTCTATTTGAGCATGTATTAGGGAAGCGACCTTCTGAACAATTAGCCAAGGACTTTGTGAAAACAGGTTCTTATGAAAATTCTACTTTAACAAAACAATTAATGGATGTTCTGTCTCCGCAAAGTCGTAATAAAATAGCATTATCCGTGGCGACCCGTGGAATGAATAATCTTGATCCTCAGAAGTTATTTAAAAATTTAGATACTTTAGGAGATAATACTAAAAATACTTTATTTCAAAATTCACCGGAATTTATTAAGTCTATTTCTGATACAAAACAAAACTTTGATTCTAAATTATTTGAATATGGAACTGGCGAACGGGATGCTAAAGATATTACAAAACAATATGTACCTTTAACAAAAGAAAGTGAAAATCCAACATTGACTAAGCGATTAATGAATGCACTTTCTCCTCAAGGAAAAGCTAAAGTTTTATTGGACAGAGTCAGCAAAGGTCAGACTGAAGCGGGTCCCGAAACACAATTAACGCCACAAGAAGTTATTAAACGATTTAATCAATTACCACCCAGAACAAAAGCAATATTTAAACAGCAGTTTCCTAATTTTGTAGAACGCATGAGTAATCTTAAAACAGCCACAGGTATGTATCCGCCGGGTGATATGAATGCCATGCTCATTCCAAAGACCGGATTCACAAATGCAGCTCAAGACCCTATTAAAGAATTAGAGAAAGGTATTAAAGAAAGTCTTTTCAGTAAGGGCAATCTATTGACCATAGCTGGAAAAACCTTAACACCTATTGGGTTAAGACATTTATTAACCAAAGCATTGTTAAATACCAATGTACCACAACGCTATTTGCAGTCTTTTGAGCCTATTCAACCACGGAATATGAATCAATTACCGATAGCTCAATTATTGGCTATGCAACAAGGACAAGCGGGAGCAAACAAATAATGACTAATCCATTATATGCCCAAGTAAACAAAGACTACCGATTATCAATGAAGTCCACAGCAAATAGGTCAATAGACCAAAATGATAAGCCGTTACACCTATGCAAAATAGAAAGAATAAAAAAAACATACGAGGTACTCCATGACCTGCTTAGTTAATGCCGTCATACCCGCCAGTCAATTCATGATCGCACCGTCCTTACAGCAGGACTTTATTGACAAAGACACAGGCGAATTACTTGCCTTTGGCATTGTCACGTTCTACCGTGATGCGGATCATCTGACTAAAAAGCCAGTCTATGCCGTGAGTGGGCCACCTGACGATCCTATCTTCACCGAATTGCCTAATCCTTTGATCTTAAGCGCAATCGGTACCTTCATTGATCCTAATAATGATCAAGACATCATCCCCTACTATCGCCCTTATGACGATGAAGGAAATGTTGACCTTTATTATATTACCGTATACAGCGCCGATGATCAAGGGAATCCAGCGGTATTGCAATTTACGCGAGATCACTATCCTACGGTTAATATTAGTTCTAATAATACGCAAGTGTTTGCTGAGAACTTTTTGCCCAATGGACAGTTTTTATTACATATTACACAATCCAATCCCCTGGTCAATACTACTTCCATATTTCCGGTGGCGTATGGTTATTGGCAGTTCGCGCAAACATTGAATACCACTTCCGTTAATGCCGTCACTTTCCCACGCTTCAATTCGCCCAGTGATAATCCACTTCAAGACCCACGTTATGCGTGTCAAATCGCATGTACCTTAGCTGATCCAGCCGATGATCGAAAAGATTTATATAATACAATTACTAATGTTAATTTTATGCAAGGCCAAGACTTAACATTTAGTATTACGACTTATTCCAATGATGGCAATAATCATAATGTCAATTTTATTATAGAGCAAAATTTTGGAGTAGGTGGTTCACCTTCTGTCCAGACCGTTATTGAAACATTATTAGTGACTCCTGAAATACAGGCATTTACTATTAACTTTACAATGCCTTCTACAATTGGGAAGACACTCTCTTCCTTAAATGGCGATACACTGAACTTAATACTCAGAGGGCCGATATCATCTACTTCAACAATCAGTTATACCAACGCTATTTTAGTAGAAGGGACTTTTGCTGCTTTAACATATCGTCCTTTGACTCCTGAACAAGACACCGCTTTTTCATTATCGGCTGTCTTTGATATTCCATTTTATAATGGGACTGATATTGGAAAGTTTGTTCAATTAACTCAATCAAATACGAGTAGATCGCTCCCCGGCTTTAAATATACCGATCTGTCCACCATATTAATTTTCCCTGGAATGCATTTTGCATATGTCGGCTCAACGGCTCCCAATGGTTTCAAAATTGAAAATGGTGATTCTTTTGCGGTACAAGCCGGAGGTGATTTAACCCCTTATGTGGATTTATTTAATGTCATCTTGCCAGGCTCTACGACAGGAACTTATGAATATGGTACGGGTATTAATGGATTTACAAATGCCACAGATATTACAGGATTAGGCCCACTTCCCGATAATCAATTATATATTGTTTGGAACCGATTTGACATTGCTCAACCTGCACCGGATGCGGGTACATCAGGCTTCACATTTGTCTTAACAACTACTTTAACTCCTAATGTGAATCGTCAGGTATATACGCAAACAGTTCTACCTGCATCATCCATTACGGCGGGTCATTATTATCGTTTACCCGTCAACACAACCGGACCTCAATTTGTTCAAATGTTCTGGTTCACCATTGATGGTATAGGCACACAACCCGCTCCGGCTTTTAATAGTGTGGTCAAAATTGATCTCTTATCAACCGATACAGCTTTACAAGTACGCGATAAGATCGTGCGATTTGCCAACGGATTATTCCAAATACCGGACTTACAGGGCAGATCAATTCGATACTGGAATAATGGTTCTTATCATGATCCTATTCAATCGGATGCGCGCCAACCTTCGCAAAATAATACCGCAAGTGTTGTTTCACCGGGGTTCATTTCATATATCACCGGAAATCAGGGTGACAATATTGGTTCATTTGATTTAGAAAACTTATTACCTGATCCAATAGGGACTTTTAATACTCAAGATTTATATTTTAACGCCATCATCAAAACTTAATCGGAGACATGAATGCAAAGCGTCAGCACTAATTTAACAATTGCCAGTTCGCAAAATGGAATACCGTTTTATGCTATTCCTTGGACATCCATCAGCCAACAGATTGCACTTACACAGAATACGAGCGTAGGAGTTGCCATTCCCCAAGGTATGAATGCCGCTATTTTATATTATTCATCGGGTGCCACTGTAATGGTCAAGCAAGATTTAATTGGCGTGCCATTAACAGCGCCTACGAGCAGTTTTACATTAACATCCGCAAAAATTAATCCACCGAGTTTAATAGTGGATGCGACCGATAGTAATGGTAATAAGTTGTATTTATATTTTCTATCGCCTAATCCGAGTGATTGGGTCATTGTTGGATTCTATAATTATGTAGGCTTTGACGTGGGAATAGCATAATGCGTTATTTTATCAACCCAATGAATCAACCATTAGGCCAGAATTTATTTTGTGGATTCTTCAATAATGGAGAAGTGCCTTTACCACCATCGGGTTCTTCTTACTTTATTACTGAAGACTCCAGTGATTATTTTATAACGGAAGATGGATTAAATAATTTTATAACTGAATAAGAGGTTTTTATGCCTGGTGAAATCAAATTTACACAATTACCTACGGGTAGCGCTATTACGGATGCAGATATATTCCCTTCCGTTCAATCAGGAGTTAGTGTCAAGCAACCCGGTTCTGCAATAACCACTTATGCGCAAACTAAGATTACATTGCAAAATGCCTATAATGTCTCTTCACCTAAAGAAATAAAGTTTGGGTTGGGATCGGGTTTAGCTTTTGTTAACTCTACCGATGATAATGTATTCATTATTTCGGATACTGCAACATCTTGCTTAGAACCATTTGTGGTATCAAAAACGGGGACGGATGGAATATCAGTCATTCAAACAACCGATCCTGATTCCACGGTATTTGAAGTAAAAAGCACTACCTATGGCAGCATTTCAGAACCCGTCATGTCTGAAATTCAAAGAAATGTCATTGATATCAGTGGCACTCCTATTGGACTGGGTGTTTTTACGAATACTACTAAGACCCGAGATTATTATGATGGTACCTCCTGGCAAAAAATATTAAACACACAAAACGTCAGTGGGAGCGGCACTGTTACGGTCACTGATAATGGAGATGGCACTATTGATGTTTTTGGATCGGGAGGATCAACTACTCCCGCAGCTTCATTTGCCGCTTATTCGGTTATCAATAACTCGGCTCCCCGTCCGGCAACTACAGCATTCGGCGCTGTGCCAATCAGTTCTGGTTTCACTGATGTTAGTGACCAGAATTTCACGAGCCAGACAATGACAATTGCTGGCGTGAATACAGTGGGATCTACCTATACTGGGACTGATACGAATAATTTTCAAGTTAATCAGTCGTGTGTATTGCGATCAACAGATACTCTTTTTAGAGAATATTATTATGCAATTGCTATTTTACGAGTGGGTGGATCAATAGAGACTACACTATTCCAGGGATATACTAATACTAATCAAACAATTTTATTCCCAGCCGCAGTGAGTTTAAATGGGATAGTTACACTATCCACTGGCGATACTGTATTTACTCAAATAGTGTCGTTTAATAGTTCTGCAAATTCGCCAACCTATACGATTACGTCAGAAGTTTCTAGTATCGCCGGAACCGCTATTCCGACTTTTCAGGAAATTTACGATAATGATCCCGAATACCCCGCGTCAGAAGTTAATTTGGCAACCAACGGTAGTATTCAATTTAATTATGGCTCTGACGTTTCTTTCGGGGCAGGATTAAATGGGATAGCCAGTACATTGGGATTGCGTCTTTTACCATCAAATGGGATTGAATCAATTGAAGCTTTGGTAACGGATGATCCCACAACCGCTATATTTACAGTAGTATCTACAATTCGCGGATCAAAACCGTTGCCGGACATGACGACAGCACAGCGTGACCTTATCTCAGGATCAAAACCAGTAGCGCTGGGTATCTATGACATCTCTATAAATACTCCTCAGTTTTGGACTACCGATAATACTTGGATAAGCATGATCAATGATCAATATGCTCAAACCATCGGTGGTGTTAAAACATTTTCGAGCAATATCATTGGCAATTTAACGGGTAATGCTTCCACAGCCACCAGCGCGACAAATGCCACTAATGCCGCCACAGTTTCGACTTCCACAAATGCATCATTTTTTCCGATATTTGTCGCATCATCGAGTAACAGTAATCAGCCGTTCAACCTCGGCACTGGACTGAATTTTAATCCAAGTACGAATAATTTAACGACTACTACTTTTACAGGCGCATTATCTGGTAATGCTTCGTCAGCAACTATCTTACAGACCGCACGGGCTATTAATGGTGTCAGTTTCAACGGGAGTGCCGATATAACTATTACAGCGGTACCGGGAGGTTCGGCCAGCGGCGATTTATCGGGCACGTATCCTTCCCCCACCGTTGCAAAAATAAATGGTGTAACGCTCGGTAGTACAACAGCGACTTCGGGCAATCTACTGATCGGTTCCGGTACTCAGTGGGTAACGAATGCAATGAGCGGAAATGTAACCATAAATTCTACAGGTGTTACTACCATTGGGGCTAGCCAGGTCACTAATTCAATGCTGGCAGGTAGTATTGACCTTACTTCCAAAGTGACAAACGATTTGCCATTTTCAAACGGCGGATTCGGTTTTCATACGGCAACCACAGGGGATATTTTCTATGCTTCTGGGACCAATACACCAAATAAACTAGCGGATGTTGCTACAGGACAGGTTTTAGTCTCCGGTGGTGTTGGTGTTGTCCCCGCCTATTCCGCAACGCCCACATTAACTTCTTTAACATTGCCAAATGGGCAAGGATTAGTGTTGGGCGCTACTACTGCTAATCAATTAACTATTACTTCAGCGAGTGGTGCTGGAAATCGTGCGGATATTGTATTGAATAGAAATGACTTCACGAATGGAAATTGTCGGTTCTTCTTTCAAACAGCCACCACAAATGAATGGTCAAACGGAATGCGTGGCGGCAGTGGCGACTATCAAATTTTTGATGAAGTGAACGCTGTAACTCAATTAAGAATGACACAAGCTTCGGGAACCACTGCGGTTTCTACTTTCGCTGGGCAAGTAATAATTAATGGCCTGGGAGGAGTAAATTCACTTGTCGCAACGAATGCGAGTAAACAATTAACGACTACGGTATCTGGAATTTCTCCCACTTTTACTGCACTAACCCTATCTACGGGCGATCTAACAGTCACGGGTGGCAATATATTGATTGGTACGGCTGCGAAATCACTTTCATATAAGAGCGGCGCAAACGGATGCACAGGCACTTCTACTTTAGTAGCCGGAACCGTTTCCGTGTCCACGACAGCCGTAGCCGCAACCGATCTTATTCAGGTAATGGTTACATTAGTTGGTGGCACGCAAGGCATTATTTCGGTGCCTTCGGCCTCAATTTCCGCAGGTTCTGGATTTACAATAAATTCATCTTTAATAGCTGACACATCGACAGTGAAATGGTGGCTATTAAAAGTAGCTTAATTAAATTATAGGAGACAATAGTATGACAATTAGATGGGTAGAAGGTGCGCCACGATTTTTACAAGGGCAATATGCACCGACAACTACAGAGGCGAGTGCGAATAAGGGTGCTTTTGATTTTGGCGCATTACAATTTTTCTGGGATAGGCTCAATAGTAATGTTTATTTTTTACAATTCATGGATGGCGATAATATTCAAACATGGGCTAATTATCCGCAAGATTTAGACTCACTGGGAATAATAAGTTTCTTAACACTGATAGTCCCGTATAACGATAATTATGTGCGATGGGCAGTTTCAGACTATGACCCCACTTCAAATGAGGATATTGCGGATAAATTTTTTGACGGCGAATTTGGCATATTATTTTGGAATCAGCCCAACGGCAAACTTTTCAAAATGACTGCTTATGAGCCAAATCCTGATGGGGGTTATATTCAAACGTGGACACAAATTATATAGGAGCAGTCTATGAAACAAGTATTAAGCAATCCAATTATGGTCAATGTTGAATTAAATTTAATTCAAGATATTGTCAAAATTATCGGTCAGGCTATTCATAATAAGTTTTGTCATGATGATATTGACGCAGTTAAGCATACATTAATTAATAAAGCGCAACAAGCGATTCAAGCGCATCAGAATAATTCTGATGTTCCAGCACAGTAATTTTTACAGGAGAAAATAGTATGGCAATTTTATCTTATCAGCCTAATTTTGTAGGCGAAACCGATGTTAAGCCTCGATTAGTACGGTTAGTAGTGAATGATAGTTATGCTACATTGACGACAGCCGGATATTTAACATCATTCTTAATGAGTTCTGAACCTTTAGAACCTACGGACTATATATTTGCAACCTACGGTGCTGATTCAACTTCTCATGCGATCTTAACACCATCTATCAGCAATGGCGTAGTCACTTTAATACCTCTACCCATTAGTTCAGGCGATGTCTTATTGCCCGTCCTTGCGAATCATCTGGCTGTATTTACGAATACGGCAGGTCAGGTTGGCGATCCTTCAGCGACCGCTATTCACGGTGGTAATCTTCAAGCAGGACTATCCGGTACCGCAGGTTATGTGGCTTCATTCCCTGCAACAGCCGCTAAGGGAAGCTTACATTTAACAGGGGTAGCCAACACAGGCGACACTATCACCACTATTAGCAATGCTGCGATGGGTCAAGCCAGTGTGATTTCGATTCCTGATCCAGCGGGTGCCACGGCTGATTTTGTGATCGCTCCCGCTGCTTTGGTCAATAATAACTTAGTGAAAGCAAGTGGTACAACCGGATTGGTTGCTGATACGGGTATTGCTGCTGCTGCCGTCCAACTATCCGCTAATATTAAGTCAAATGTTTTAAGTTATGGTGGGGGTGGTACGGGGCCTTCTTTCACGATTGCGGGTCTTACAACATCCAGCATTATTTTAACTCAAATCGCTTCTTCGACTAATGTGGTTGTTATTGATAGTGCCAAAGTGACCGCTCCAGATACGCTCACACTTAATTTCAGTGCTGATCCAGGAGCAGCTACTACAGTCAATTATATAGCGTTTGTGGTTCCACAATAAGAGGTTTTTATGCCCCTTAAAAAAGGAAAAAGCCGTAAAGTCATTAATGATAATACGAAAGAAATGATTCAGGCTGGATATCGGCCTGATCAAGCTTATGCCGCGTCTATGCAAAAGGCGGGTAAAAGCAAAAAGAAAAAGAAAAAGTAATTTTTCTTTGTTTTTAAACCTATAGGAGAAAATGAATATGTCTATTGCTGAATTTGGATTTGGGTTATTAGACCCATCTGCCTTGACTACGGGACTCAGTATTGCTGCTGTAAGCGGAGTGACTGGTCCATCATTAACCGGATTGCAGATCATCAAGACCAACTCGAATGTACACAATAACTTTGTGGAAATTTTGGGTACTCTATCCTTTACAGCAACCGCTGCAACGGCAGTCCTGGATATTACCGTACCGAATGCCACGACCGATGTATTTGCCGATGCTGCTCAAGTGCAGGGTGTAGCGAATGTATTGACAGGTACGGGTTTAGGTAACTTGACCGTCTTAGTTACTACAGCCGCTACCCGGAATATTCGGGCTACCTTTGCATTAGGTAGTGGTGCGGGTGTTTATACGATTAATTTTGCATTTACGTTTCAAATTAATCAAGCCTTGACTCCATAATCCTGATAACACATGTTAGGGCGTAGTCTATATACGCCCTTAAGTGTAGGAAAAATATGAATAATAGTGTAATATGTAGACTATAGACAGGACTTCTGTAATATGATACAAGATGCATATATTAATCATAAAGAAGGCAACGAATGTATGAACAATGTCTCTATAGCTGACATAGCCAGTTTTGTCTCAATAGGTATTGCGGTTGGGAGCGTTATTTATTGGGGTGGTGGTTTGGAAAAAAGAGTAAGGGCCATTGAGAGTTGGAAGAATAACATTGATTCTCAATTAGCGCGTATAGAGAATAAGATTGACTTATCGACCACACAAACTACAGCACGTATTGATCAATGTCAGCAGAGCCTATTGGACGCGATAATGAAGCGATAAGTGCCGCTTTATGAACTGAAAAGTTTTTCTTTGCCGTGAGAATACTGGCTTGTAATTCTTTGAGCCGTTGTTCTCTGTTTCTATCGCGGGTTTTTAATTCCCGCATCTTCTTGAGTATATTCTGCTCATGTGCAAAATAAATCTGCTTGGCAATTTCTAATTCCGATATAATATTTTTTTTAGTCATATCTCAATACTACTTTATTTCTGTATATAAATCAAGTAGAATGTTCATTTTGCCGCTTTAGCTCAGTAGGTAGAACAATTGCCTTGTAAGTAATTGGTCATCCGTTCGATTCGGATAGGCGGCTTTGAATGGAGAGAGAGATATGCACATTTTACCGAAATCGTCCCATGCTAAACACATCATTAAAGCGTGGATTGATAATGTTCCGATAGATAATAAAGCGATTGAACAGCTTAATAATGTGGCTAGTCTGCCCTTTATTCACAAGCATATTGCGGTTATGCCCGATGTGCATTGGGGTATGGGGGCAACGGTGGGCAGCGTGATTCCTACTATTGGGGCAGTAGTTCCAGCAGCGGTAGGGGTTGATGTAGGATGCGGCATGATTGCTGTCAAACTCACTTTACAAGCCTCTCAATTACCCGATAATCTGCATAATTTACGATGCGCTATTGAAGCGGCCATTCCGCATGGACGTACCGATAATGGTGGCGTAAATGATAAGGGGGCGCGCAGCAAGCCTATTTGCGGAGAGAGTAACTCTGAATTAATACCTGATCTAGACTTAATTTTAGAAAAACATTCCTATCTTCATAAATGGAATACTGAGCGTGCATTTAGACACATGGGGACATTAGGGGGCGGCAATCATTTTATCGAATTGTGTTTAGATGAAAATCAAAACGTATGGCTTATGTTGCATTCGGGTTCACGGGGTATTGGCAATGCGCTGGGTTCTTATTTTATTGAACGTGCTAAAAAAGATATGCAGCGATGGTTTATTAATTTACCGGATGAAGATTTAGCTTATATTCCTGAAGGCTCCGACTTATTCAATGACTATATTGAAGCCATCACATGGGCGCAGTTATATGCTGCTGCCAATCGAAAAACAATGCTTCATTATACTATGTTGGCAATTAAAGATGAACTCAATATTCACTGCTCCATAGTTGAGATGCCTATTATTAATTGCCATCATAACTATGTGACCAAAGAAAATCATTTTGGCAAGAATGTTTGGATTACCCGTAAAGGGGCCGTGCGCGCTCGCCTCGGCGATTTTGGTATAATTCCGGGGTCTATGGGCGCTAAAAGCTTTATTGTTAAAGGATTGGGAAATCCTGATTCTTTTCACAGTTGTTCTCACGGTGCTGGTCGGGTCATGAGCCGTACCCAAGCCATTCGAGAGGTTAGCATGGAGCAGCATTTACTCGACACAATGGGAGTGGAATGTCGAAAAGATGCAAGTGTTTTAGATGAAACACCCAGAGCTTACAAAGATATTGAGGCTGTAATGGCGGCTCAAGCGGATTTGGTGGAGATAGTCCATACTTTAAAACAAATCCTTTGTATTAAAGGATAGTATTTTTATTAACATGAGGAGATTAGAATGAAAAAAAGTATTATTACGGATGCTTTGGAATGGTTGGGTAAGATTATTCCAGACCACATACTCGTCAAAAGGGATGCAATTCACTTAGCCGTTGAGCCAATGGTTGCTCAACAAGAATTACTTCCAGGACAAATCTATTATGTCGATGATAAGAAAGTGGGCATAGTTGATCCTTTCCTTGAAAATGCCGTTTCAATAGGACAGAAATTTTTACTGGTGCTTTTTCCGGGTGAAGTCTCTGTATTACGCCATGATTGGGAGCATCCTTTACTACCGAAGAATAAAGAAGATACCGAGATACTTGATCAAAAAGAAATATCCATTCTATGGATGAAACGATTTGCTATAGAGAATGGCTATTATGAAGAAGATATGGATGATTATACTCATATTATAGAGAAGATATGTGAATTTTTAGATGGTGAAATAGACTGTATTGTTAATGGCGAGTGGGATATTACCGATACATTCTGGTATCATTTCGAGATCATTACTGGCCGAAAGATCAAGGATGATGATCGGATTTACAATTTTCCATGCACATGTTAAACTATACTATACCCTGGGCATAGTGACTATCAAGATTGAAACCGAAGAAGTGACAACGTTTTGCTCCGCTTCGAGGATTATAGAATGATTGAACATCAATGGGCAGATTATGAAGCCTACGAAGAACATCAAAACCCAAGCAGTGCAGAACGGTGTTATGATAACAATCCGATCAGTGTAGCAGAAAGTCATATTGAAGAGCTGGCACTTACGGGTCAATTGGATGACGTATATGAAGACGATCAGTATATTTGCATTGTCACGAATAGAGACACCGGTGCAATTAATCGGATTGAAGTAACGCTATCGCTGGAGCATGTGACTGAGTATCACGGTGAAGGGAAGCTTTTACTATGAACAAGCATTGCAGCTATTGTGATAAAGTAGATGAGCTTAGACCTTATGGAAAAAACGCTGCACTAATATGCTTTGATTGCGGAATGCTTACAGAACATATATCGGAAACTGAGCAACAGTTTTCCTCTCAAATAGATGCGTGCATGGGGTTAACGATCATTGGCGAAGAGTCAGGGCCTAGGCCCTTCAAAACGGGTAATAACTAAAATGAATCGCAAAATCCTTTGCGTAAAAGGGTGAACTGTTGCATAATATGCATTATCTGGGCATAGCGTAGTCTGGTAGCGCAGGGCGTTTGGAACGCTCAGGTCGGTGGTTCAAATCCATCTGCCCAGAATGAGTCCTTTACCTATCGGTTCTGGATCAATCGAGGTTTATAGGCTGAACCAGCGTAGCGAATCAGCCTAATGAGCGCTAGGTTGTGCAGTCCACCCTCCGATTAAAAACTCGGTTAGAGTAGGCCACGAAAAACTGCTTCATAGGCTAATTTATTGACTGGTGTCGAATTCACTGGTACTTAAGCAATAGATTGGCCTATCGAATTTAATATATTGGCATATAGAACATAAATTGTCTCTTCTTAAGCCCATACAAAGGACTAGCCTTCCCTACTTCTAGTTCGCTATATCCCGGTGGGATTGGCTTAAAATATCCTGCTGCCTTTGCCGCAGCACCGCTGTTAAAAACACCGCAGACAGTGAGTATTTTAGAAATGGGTTCAGTGCTTTTAATAATGAGAATCGGGAATGGATAGCCTATGGATTTTGGTTCAATGGGAGTGCGTGCTATAGGAAAAGGATGGTTTATTGAATCTTTATCATAAATCTGTTTTGTATAGACTTCCGCTTCACACATAGCTAGGAGATCATATAGCATTGTATCGGCAGACAAAATCCAGATTCTATCATCACTTAATAGATATTTATTCCTTTCGGAAAGCGCATCTTCTAAATAAATAATTTTCAATCGCCTATGACTATAGGAATCATCTTTTAGAATATAGTCCACACCATGCGTTGGTATAGCTTCTTTCTCTAATAAATATTCATAAATATGATTCTTATTAAATCCGCCAGCATATTTATAAGAATAGTTTATTGGATAATGAATAGCGCTATCCATCTTACAAGCATTCATTTCATTTCTTTCTTCTTCTTGACTACCTTATATTGAAGTGGTTGAGCCTGAATGGTTTGAATGTCTAGGTTCAGATGATCGTATAGAAGTTTTAGTTTATTAAATTGTTTATCAACATATTTTTCTTCAACAAAAACGCCTGTCTGCCAGGAATGATGTATAGTTTTAGACTCTTCAATATCCAGATATTCTTCAATCTTTCTTTTAAACTCATTTAGTTTCTTTTCAACTAAATTCTTATCAATGGAATCATTATTTTCTCGAAAAGTATTGTCATGAAGATCATTAATATCATAATGTCTTAAATCAAAATGTGAATCTAACCCCATCTTATGGGCTAAATTATTAATTACGGCAAATACTAAATTATGATTATCATTTATCCTAGCATTTGACCTATCTATTTCATGAATCAATATTAATGTTGTAATTATAAACATAACAAGAAGTGCCGATATTATGATACAAAATATAATCATTTCTCTAATTCCTCTTTCTTAACCAATTCAACACTTGACGGAGAATTCCTAAACTCCACGCCTAAATAATCTAATAATATTTTAAGCTTATTTGGTTTAGGATGTTTAAATTTCTTAATGCGAATTTTCTTTATTGTCATTTCTTATCGCCCTTATCATCCAATTTCCGCTTAATATATTGATCATACCCATCAATCGTATCATTAATGGACTGCAATAATTTAGGTGGTAAGTCTTGAATTTGCTTATTATTGACTATTTTGGGAAGGGCATAGATGAGCATAGCATCTTGTTTAGATGGCGTGAGAGTCCCTATCACAGTGGCAACGATGGCAATTATTCCAGTTCTATAAACAAACTTAATGGTATTTTTACAATATACAGTATCATCTATCTGCTCAAAAACTCTAATTGTAAAAAATATAAAAGAAAATATACCGAATAAAAGAGCTATTAGTATCGAAGCAGTACTAATATTATCCAATATACTAAATAAATAAATCAACCATGCTGACATAATGACCTCTCAGATTAAATCTGCTCCCATTGCTGAGAGCAGTTAGAATTATTTGGACTTTTTAGCTTTTGCTTTTTTGGGCGTATTTTTCTTATGTTGTTCTAATTTCAGAATCTTATCTAATCGGAATGTTTTGGCGGTTGGCTTTAAAAGCTTGTTCTGAATTAATGTAGTAGCTAGTTTCTTAAATTTATTAACAGATAGTTCCAATTCACTAACGATTAATACTCCCTTTGGAGCAATAGGCATTTCACCACCTTTAAAATTCAAAATAGTACCCGGAGATAAATTTACTTCATATCCATCTAAATAAGTCGTCAAATCTTTATAAATAACACCAATAACTTTCTTGCTCATATTGTCTCTCTCATAATAAAAAATAAACCTATTTATCTCTATAGCAGAAATAAATAAACCCAGCGGTCATGGCTGACCCTAATAAGTAACCAATTAATATGTTGGTCATATTCAGATAGTATGATAGTTTTGTATATATGTCAATGTTTTAGTGAATTATTTTCTAGATGGTAATAAATCTTTCAATTTTTCATTTAATCTATCTTCTGGATAAGAATGTACATCGCGAGAAGAACAATAGGCTTTTTGAGCCGTGTAATATCCGTTAGGATGCATTTTTGTATCTTCTAGTTTATGTTGTGATGCTTCCATTTCCTGAATAAGCCGATTCAAATACCAGACAGCTTTCTTATAATCCTTTAAAGCATTCTCCTTGAACGGCCCACGTGAAATATATTTAAGGGCTGTTAAGCGCAAATGACCGATGAATTCCTCATGACTTGATTTGGCTTTCATGACATCAATGACCTCAATACCGCCTACGGTATAATGATCAGGATGGTTAATAGGGTCATGATCTTTCATCTAAACACTCCAATCATGTTGATTAGAACACATATACCGTGTCACTGGAGCCAACTTAATGGGCTTCAATTGTGTTCTAGTTTCGCATTGATAGGTCAAATATTCAAGCTTTTTATTCAATTCTCTATAAGCTTCTTCATATTCTTTATTAATGACTTTGCATATTCCTTTGAAGACCTTTCCAGCGTGATCGCATTGTTGACATTGCATATTAGCTTACTCCTTTATTGGCTAAAACTGCCGCTATACCCATTATAATTATTGCGATTAAGAATGCCGCTATTCCAATCCACATTGGAATGAATACTAACCACCATGACCAAAGTGCTATTTTAGTAATTCCGGCTAGTTTTAGAATAATAAACACCATAAGAAATAATGTAAGTGGAGTGCCAAATTTCATTTAGATTATCCTATTAATAAGTTATTTTATAAAAAATCAATGACCTTCATAATCTTTTCATCCAGAAAAGCGACATCGTAGATATCCACATAATGATCATAATCCCCCGAATATCCAATGAATCGGTATAGCATTAAGTCATCTTCATTCATATTGAAATAATCATTGCTCCTCATTCTCTGCCTCTTCTTTAATTCTCTGTATTCGATCTTTCATACGATTACTGACCCACTCTTGTAATTCATCGGGATCCCGTCTCTTAAGATTATCCGGCAGAACATTATCTACAAAAGTAGGCCAATCTAAGGGACTGGTAAATGTATCAATCATGCTTATTCTTATCCTCTAATTCTGTGAGCCGTTCGATGATTTTCGATTGATGATGAATATACACTTCTTCATGCGCATCGAATTTCTTCTTAGTATGGTCAGCTTTTTCAGTCCATATCTGAATATCACCTTTGACGTGAAGTTGATAACTTTCCAAGCGAATTGTTAAATCTCTGAGCTTACTTTCTATATTCTTCTGCCATTGTTTTTCAAAGCAATGCATGAAAATAAGCCCAATAAACGCCAATAATCCGGCAATACCGCACATAATTTCTAGAATTTCCATCATCATTTCTCTGCTTTTGGTTTTTTAACTTTGACACTCTTTGATTTAGGGGCCGCTTCTTTCTTAGGAGAAGATTCACAACCTATTAAATGTAAATAGTTTTGCCTAAACTCTCTGAATTCTTTCTGTAATAATTCTAATTGAGACATTTGTGATTATAATCTCAATATCCCATTCTCAATTTCTTTTTGTTTAAGAATAAGATTGTTGCATTTGGAATCTATAATTAAGCGTGAATCATACATTAACTTAATAATTTGATCCAAATGAATAAAATTATGAAATATACTCTTAATTTTTTTTAGCATGTTTCTTTCTCTTCCCCATATCCTCTAGCTTTGATTCAATAACTAACAATCGGTTTTCCAATTCAATGGCAAGCTGGTCAATTCCATCGCTTAAAGCATCTATTTTACTGGATGTCAGTGTGCGTATGAGTTGATCGGGCGAATGGCTATTTGTCCGTAATATTCTGTCATTTAGTTCTTTGAAGATCATCTTCATTGTTTTTCGGATCATAATTTACTCTGTATCAATCTATAATCCGGTCATAATATTATAGTTTGATCAAAAAGTAAAGCATAAATTGCATAAATAATTTCATAATGGCGTTTACTTTTGGACTATAATGCGATAGAGTAAGGAATGTCACATTCCCAATGGCTATAATTATAATTGTAATCATAACCCCTCCATTGGGAATGGACATTAATTTAAGAACGGGGTGGCATACGGGTGGTGACGTATTATTGGCTGAACTAGTGTAGGCGATAAGCAGAGTTCGATTCTCTGGCCCCCAGAATTGTCCCTCTGGCGGAATTGGTATACGCGGTTGGCTTAGACCCAGCTTATTAGGAGTTCGAGTCTCCTGGGGGATATTTATATAAGGGCGGTTATAGTTGGTTAAAGCCCAATGCCGTCCACCAAATCTATAATGGAGAACATTAAAATGCCTATATTTAAAATAGATCAGGAAAAAAAACCTCTTAATCCTATAGTTACTATCACGACAGAATTATACAAAGATGGTTCAGTCGAAATAATGGCTACATTAGATGGAGAATCTGCTCCATTATTTCTAATATATCCAAATGGCACATGGCGAACACGAAGTGGTGGACTAGCTTATACTTCATTATTATTAGAAATGGGTTTTCAATTGGATAGTAATCGCCAATTACAAGCCATCAATGTGGATGGCAAGAAAATTGATGTTCCTTCAATGTAGGAGATAGCCCAATGACAGTTCATTGGATTTGCGAAGAATGCGCCCTTTTAGGCGGTGGTAAGATGCCTGAGAATCATCTAGCAGCGTGGCATCTAGGCAAATGTGATGCATGTGATCAAAAAAAGACCGTTACTGAACCCCGTGATTTTGGCTATCCAAAGATTATTAGAAATCGCCGATTACAGTTTGCACAAAGTTTTAGCGGGGGTGATAATGATGAGGATCGGATTAAAGTATAATTCTAGTTCTTTTCATTCTTTAATCTCTCTTCAATAAATTTTATCTTTAGCATTATAACAGCTAATTCTGCTGTCCGACACTCATTCTTCTCACACAAAAAATGCGGACATAGTGATTTATCTGCTCTCAGATAAATCTCTTTGAGCTGAAGTCTTTTCAATTGCCATTTATAATAAAATTTCATTATTCCCTCCCATTATGTTTCAACCATAGGCCCCTTCTCTTCTTTATAGTCAGTCCCCGGAATGCAGCCTTCGTTCTCATCGAGTATTCTCCAGAATACCTCTTCTCGATGAATAGCTACGCTCTTAGGTGCTTCTATTCCCAATCTGACTTGATTGCCTTTAACCCCCAATATTTGCATTTTACTGAGACTCCCATCGGGTAGAATCTGATAAATAGATTCCCCAATGCGCCGGGTTAATACAAGCATTTAAATCTCCTGCTGACTGAGTTGAGTATCCATTCTTTCAGAAGATGCTATGGTAGGTGGCAACTTCTTCTCTTTTCTTCCTTTCAATGCGGCAATCCAATGATCCAAATCAGCATAACTCATTTCTTCTAATGAGGCACAACCCTTCATTTCACACCCTTTTAAAATACTTAATTGAGGAATCATTAATTCATTCGCCAATTCTTTTAAAAGGCTGACTTGGTCAGCGGTTGCTTTTATAACGGGTGCTGAAATAGGTGTCTGAATCGGTGTTCCTTCATTTAGCCAGTCAATCAATTCTTTTCCAAAGGCTATGCCGGGTTTCGTGAAAAGCTTATCTTGAAAGCGTCCGGTTCTGTCTTTAATCACTTCGCCCACATGATCAACAGAAATCTCCATCAATAAATCGAATTCGTATTCAATTCCTTTACCTTGCTCTGGCGCAAGCCCAACGCGCACTGGCTTTGTCTTTCCACTATTACCTTGTTCCGTGAGCCAATCTGTCTTCGCCCGTATCGTGCAAATAATATGGCCGTCAAAGTCTAATATAGCCTCAATTAATCTCTTCTGCATGGGCGTACCTTCTGACCAGGCACTCCAGCTATTGCCTTTAAATTTGCTCTTGGTTAAAACGGCTACCTCATCCAGAATTGCTTGCCATGCATGACTGAGCGAATCAATAATGAGCACCGAATATTTTGCTTGTGTCGCCATTTTAATGGTAGCAATATAATTATCAATGGTTGGCACTCTTAAATCTATCGTTTGAAACTTAAAGATAGGTTCTTCTTTTCGATTTGCATATTTACTAGCGCTTTTATGTTCAGTATCAATCAGTAAAATTCGATCACTCATACCATGCGCAATAGCCAAAGCAGTAAAAGTTTTACCCGCCCCGGATGGACCATAAATAGCACATCTTAGCTTTGATTGACTTTTCGTTGCTTCTTCAATTTGAAATTTCATAAATATACTCCTTAATGACATTCATTTAATAATTCGATTAATTTAGCCGCTTGTGCTATTCTGATTCTTTCTCTAGCATAAGCAGCATCAGCATCAGCAGCATAAGCAGCAGCAGCAGCAGCAGCATCAGCAGCAGCATCAGCAGCAGCATCAGCAGCATCAGCAGCATCAGCAGCAGCATCAGCAGCATAAGCATAAGCATAAGCATAAGCATAAGCAGGAGCAGATTTTCGGGCTTCCAACCATTCTTGAGTGGAAATTATTCTGTTTTGAGAATATAAATCTGCAATTTTCTGAATTGCATTTCTATTCATATTTGTTCTTGCATACTGAATAACTCCATATTCTTTATTTATTAATAGCCATATCGCAAATTTAGGCCAAACTGTCTTTAAAATAGCGCCCACATGAATTGCGGATAAGAATTGTCCGGGCCAAAGCTTGGCATGGTCTAATGGTAATCCTTCAAATATTCCGTCTTCTAGTCTTGCTAATAGTCTTGGAATACCTAGTTGAATTTCATATTGAGCATGAATTGAACCAGAACAATCATTCTGCCCCATGTCAAGAGTGCATCCAACTGCACAGCCTTTTCCATTTTCCCAATAGAAACCCTTTTTAATCTCATCTGCTATTCTATGCCCTTCGACACGTGCCAAAAATTTATCTTTAATAGCTTGATCGTTATGATAAGCCCTCAAATTTTCCATAATCATTCCTCCAAAAGTTGTTGAATCGTTTCATCACTGGAGACATTGAATTGATTCCATGCCTCCACTAATCCATAATTATCTGCAAATTCATCAATGCGCCGTCTTAATTCTCTGAGTTCATTTTCAGTTTGTATATGTTCATAATCAGCGACACTTAATCCTGCTTTTATTTCACTCATCATGCCTTGTTGATGGCGAATGACTTCGATTAATGTTTGAATGTCTTTATTTTCCATTGGCTTCCTCCTTGAGTTTTTTTAATTTTTTATCAATCCATTTACGGGTTGCCGGATATTTAAGACAATATACATATGATTCAATTATGGTAACACCAAAATCTAAAGCATTGGAAAGATTAATTAAATGCTTTATATCTTCTTCTATTTCTTGCTGCTTATCAATAAATAATTCAAATTTACTGTGTATGAATGAATCAAGGGACCGTGAAGAAGGTTCCCATGAACCTTCGGTTTGCTCTTTCTCGTTATAATATAATTTATCATTCATTATTTTATATAAATATTCATAATTTCGTGTCGGTTCTTTCTCTACTAGAATAATACCTTTATATAATTCTGGAAGTGCTTCAATTAAATTCATTTGTCTTCTCCTAATAATTCAGGGTTTTGGTAGATATTGCCGATTATTTCGCAGTAATCAATAAATTGAAATATTCCTACCATTTCACCATCATCAGTTAATTCTAATATTTCTCCATTATCGCATAATAATAAAAATGATGCTTCTTTATAGATTATTTGGCAAATATATATTTCCGGCTCCTTAAGAAGTGTTCCTGGCCCAAAAGATATTTTAACAATATCCCCTTCACACAATTCTACTCCATTAATATCTTTGCAGTCTTCGCCGAGATATTGCATGATCTCACATTCAGATAATGTAAATATCAAAGCTCTTTCGGCAACAATAATATATTGACCAGATAATTGGGATGCTAATATATCAGTTAATGTAAAGTCTGAAATAATTTTTAATTCTTTATGCCACGCCCTAAATTTAAACTGTCTCATTTTGTCTCTCCATTTTATATTCAGTCCGAAACTCACCCGGATGCCATGACCATGGTTTTTCTTTCGCTAATGCCTCATTGAGTGCTTCAAATGCTTCTTGGACTTCTTCACTCGCACATTCTTCAAAATACATATCTTCAGGATAAATATCCTCCCAATAATCATCTGATATTTGACTTGGCTGCACTCCTTCGCAAATAGTGAGCCTTAAATCTTCATAAGATATCTCGGGTTCCTCATCTTCTAAAAAACACTCAATCTGATCTGAATCAAAAAAATATTTATCATAAGTATCTGAATAGAGAGGCGTAATTCCATCCCATTCTTTAAAGGGTTTTTTATTGTATTTTTCTATTTTTTTCGTCTGAGAACATGGTTTGCACCATCCATATTTTACAAATATTTCTCCACATTCACATTTTCGATGCGTGCAGCCATCATATCGGGCCATGCGCTCATCTTCATTATAAAAGCATCTATTTTTGCTGACCCATCCTGTTACGGTAATAAGCTGTGCAGATTCTTCATCCGTTTCAAAGATGATTTTATCTTGAATATTATTATTCATAATGATCTTAGCCTCCTATCTATATCGGCCCTTATTAAAAAGCCTTCATCTGATTGTAATTCAAACTTTTTCAATTGACGCTTTGCAATTTCTCTAATGGCTTTTGAGAAATGCAATTTATTCTTTTTTTTCTGAGTCTTCATTATCTTCCTCCTTCTCTATTTCTTCAGAAGAAAAATAATATTCTTGATGAAGACTCATTGAAACACTGAATCTTTTGGTTTCACTATTAACTACCATTGACTTAACAATAACCACAAACTCCTCATATTCTCCATACGGATCACCATCTCCCCATCCGTCATGAGTAAATTTCTCAATGGCCTTTTCTGCGGCATCGTCAAAATCACATGCTAAAATAATTTCTCCATCATCTAATTCATGACCTTCTGAATCTAATGTAGTGCATAAATAACTTTCCATTAAAACTGCCCTCCTTTAATCCCTAACCAACTATATATTTTAAACTTATCATGGTCTTTCAATGATTTTTGTTTAAACGCCTCAAGTTGCCGACACATTTGATAGTAACTGTGGTATAGAAACCCCGAGCATAGTAAGATGACAATCAGACAAACTATTTTTAATGCAATCATGCGCAATCTCCTTTCCAAAAAAGTCAGTTATAAACGTGGTCAATGAATCATCATTCAATGGTAAATCATTGACATAAAGAAACTTAGCAAAATAAAGGTTAGCCATGTTTTTAAAAGTATTTTGGTTTCTTTTTTTCATAAGCAAATATTGTTTACCGTATAAATATTCCATAATTTCGACCACTCTTTCATTCGTAACTTGATCCAAGCGCGGCCATTGAATTTTATTTTCGATATCTGATAATATATTCCATCCAGATTGCCAGTGAACAGTTGGGTGAATCATATTAATGATGGATGGCAGCATATATTCTTTCATGAATAACCTCTTATTTTATGAATATGTTGAGCCAAATCAGGGTGTTGATAATGCAGCATAGACCAGTACTTTCCGTACCATTCGTCATAAGCCTTGGTAATTGAATCATAAATATTGGTATGATTCTTACAGTCTTCACACCGTAAATGGTAATGAATGGGATTGATGGGATCATCGGCATATAAGCTAATAGAGGTCCCTTCGCAATCCAGGCAAGAAATATCGCTCATAAAGTCTCCATCCGATCTGACAAATTCTTAATAAATTCTTGATGCGCATGTCCCGATTCATACAGCGATTGCCAATAAGCATGTTCTGCGAATTCGGTAAATATTTGATCAATGTCTTGACGTGCAGCATTTAGAATGATAGTATATATTTTGTCCACTACTTCCTGGGCATTGAGTTTATTGTTGTAATGGTCTTCTAAGACCGCAATCATATTGCGCGCTGGGTCCGGGTGATATTGCAATATTTCACAGCCGTCAAAATGACTGTGATCTTTGAGAACCGCTATCGCTATCTGTTGTTGGTCTTTAGTGGGTAAATCATCGAGTTTCTCAACTGAACCAATATAATAGTGTTGGGTTACTAAATGTACAAGTTCTGTGTGATCAATCCGCATACAATAGCTCCTTGTTAATGTAATAGAGGCCGCAGTATAAGCAGTCCAATGAAGGCTTACTAGTTACTTTGTCCTATTGTTTTGTAGGAAAAGCCGTATAATCCTAACCTTTTTTTCTCGGATAGATTAATCTGAATTATACATTTTATTTCTTGGAAAATACAGTGCTTATGACATGACTTGCCTATTTAATACGGTGGGAGGGTTGGCTGTTAAAAGAACGTATCCCACCAAGAAAAGTGCTACAACCATACCTGTAGCAGTGAACACGTTCAGAAGGACGATCAATGAGCTACTCATCTTAAGAATTGTTTTGTAAAAACATCTCTTCAAATAGCTAACGCGGGGAGCGGAGCGAGCCGCATACCGAGGTACCCCGAGGAATAATGGTCTTAAGCCAACGGAAGGTTTAAAAGAAAAGAATAATATCTCTCAGTACCGATTGACTTACTTGATTACTTTCACTACAATTATTCAGTCAATTCGTAAGAATTGAGTGAATAATCCTGCTAGGAGCACAGAAAAATAGTTAAGATATCAGAGAAATGGGAAAAAGTCAAGTGTTTTCTGCAATTTCTCAATAAAACAACCAAATATCAACTTTTTCCTACAGACTACAATCAAGTTTTTCCTACAAAATAGGGTCTAAATTCCATGAAAATATTTTTTTTTGCAAAAATCACCTCTTTTTTGCTATTAAATACTTGATTTATATTGCTATTATTCTGAAAAAAATGTTATGATTTAGACCATGAAAAGAAAGTGTCCTTTAGAAAATGCAGAAGCAAAAATGTTCAAAGATTGGGCTGATTATCATCCTATTGTTAAGCTTTATTTAGCTCCAATACCCAATGGTGGGTCACGTAATAAACTGGAAGCACTGAATATGCGGCGGCGTGGTCAGACACGTGCGGGGGTAAGTGATTACTTTTTGGCCTATCCTGTCGATAAACAAAAATGGGATGATAAGCTGCATGGATTGTTCACTACCCATTGTAATGGCCTTTGGATTGAATTAAAGCGCCGTGATAAGACGATTAGTAAACCCACCCCTGAGCAGCGGGAATGGCTGGAACGCATGACAGACATCGGTTATGCGACCGTAGTGGCGTATGGGGCTGATGAGGCTATCAAGGCGGTGGAAGAATACTTGCGTTAAGAATGTCTGTCTTAGCGATAAAACGCTCAGGTACCACCTGGGTTAGTTAGGGTGGACATTATTATTATGTAGGATTGTCTATTAATGGACAAATGCAGCAGTCCATTTCCGCCGGTAATCCATCCCAGATCAATAGACCGTCCCATTCATGACAGAAATGAAGCCCAGGGAGGATTACCAAGTCATCCTCGGTAATATAACCGCGCTGGTCAATCTCATTGAATAGCTTAGATTGCTCAGGAGTCATTTCTTGCATAAAAATTCACGATCCTTCAATTCAATATTGCTCATTATTCTTCTCCATCCAAATCCAATAGACGATTATACATATCATTATGAACTTTAATAGCTTCTTCTGTTGTTTTTGCTTCGGGAGAGAAAGCATTGCATGTTGTTTCATTTTTACATACTACTGAGATTATTTTTTCATTGTCACTTCTCCAGATACTATGCATTCCCGTTGGGCTTCCACACCATATACAGTTTTTAGGTCTAGTACCCACAATTATCCATATTGATTCAATATCAGTCCTTCCAAATTTATCCACTTCAAAATCAATTTCATCAAAGCTTTTTTCAACGGATATTTCAAATCGGTCGCCTTTCTTTCGATAGAACCATTTATTGAATAGACATTGAACTATTTTGCCTTCATCCATGGCTTTAACTGCTTCCAATAAATTCATTGCTTATCTCCTATAGTAGTCATTCGTTCACACGTATAATCTGCATATAACCCAGGCCATTGATACTTCTTTTGCCAAGCCTCTCCTACCTGCATACAGCGCGATTCTGAGGCATAGCTGCCAATAATGATTGTTTTATTGGGATGACCAAAGCCGCTGGCTAGGGTTAAGTAAGTGATAAAGCCGATACATGTCCAGATCATACTGCTTTCCTCTCATTATAAGCACGATGCAATAATTTTAAAATTCGCTTTAAATGATATTCACGCTCCTTCTCATCATAAAACATGCCATCTCCCCTCGTTTCGGCTTCATATATTTTAGAACCCCCCGCATCTCCTTCAGTAGCATAAAGATGTCCATGACGCAATCGAATATAGCCAATCTCTTCATCTCCTTTATAAACCGCATATTGTTCAGGGCAAGCATGGCATGTTAGAACAGCTCTTAATCCATCATATTCAAAGTCATCGTTCATGATGTTCTCCCCTATAAGTCCATTTGATGAATACTATAATTATTTAGAAATTCTTCTTTTGTATATCTTTCTAAGGATGGATGCTTATTAATATTCTTTATTAATATTTCATTAATTTGTAGTTCGATTCTTTTATCTGGATTTGCAGTTAATAATATAAGTTGTATGGCTGGAACATATAAATTAACAGTTCTCACTATTCCATAATCTTTGCATCCATCAATAAAATCAATAATTTCAAAGATATTCTTTCCATTCCATTCAATAGCATCTAACAATAGATCAGAATTCATTCGTACTTTCATGTTATCCCCCAATATCGTTTCAAGATTTTGACGGCATCCGGCGTGCTATAGAGCGATAGTTTATAAGTAGTATCGCCCTTTTCTCTGGATTTAAAATATATGCCGATCTCATCAATATCCGGTCTTCGGCCAATAAAGTGAGTACGCTTTGCTCCTAAGTGGCGCAATAAAGCAAACTCACCTTTTGTAATGGGGCGATAAATCCCCATGGGTGGTTTACCCCTCATGCCTCGTCCTGTGCCTATTTTTTTCATGATAGCCTCCTTATTAAGCGTTCGCATATATTAAGTTTGCCTAATACAATTGCCATTTGCTTGTCTTTTGGCATTTCTCCAAAACCAACAGCAAGACGGCTATAGGCTATATCATTAGTAAGTCCTGCTAATTCTTGCTCTAGCTTTTGTATTTCTTCTTTTATTACATCCACCGCATTATCATTCATTTCAATAACTCCTCAAATTCTTTGATTAAACATTCAATAGACTCTATATGCCCAATTTCTCGGCTCATCATAACCCGATACTCGGCCCCTTCTTTAAACTTGTCGCACGTCCTATATTTGGCCGCTATGGCAAGTTTTGATTCCTGATAAGCTTTCAATAAGCTTTTAGCCATTTGTAAGCCAGTCTCTAATAATGATTTATTAGCAGATGGTTTTATTGTGACCATAGGCACGTGACTGTCCGCCGCTCTCATAGCAATCATGGCTTTGGATGGTCTTCCTAACTTCTTCATGT